>Ga0209188_1000013_pt1 | contig 212242 bp, 156 predicted proteins | sample C_130625_EF_Meta_FD_187307 | JGI IMG/M metagenome (GOLD analysis project Ga0209188, IMG submission 187307) | Freshwater microbial communities from Lake Croche, Canada to study carbon cycling - C_130625_EF_MetaG (SPAdes) (version 2) | ecosystem: Environmental > Aquatic > Freshwater > Lake... | reverse complement strand
TAGTGTAGTTGTTTTCGTATTAGTAATGGTTGTCCAGTTACTGCTTCCTACTGAATTGTTGTAATAAGAAGCTGGGTTTAATCCATTAGAAGAATAGTCAATACCTGTTGTTGCATTAAAGCCTTTACTGCTACCTACTTCTCCTGTAATGAAGATACCTGTTCCACTTGTAGATGCTCCTGCTTCTTGCCAGTTAGTAAACATGCTGCCTGCATTGGCTACCGCTGGTGCAATATCTCTATAACCTCTGTAGCCATTAGGTATGAAACGCTCTACAACCACATTACCTGTGATGGTACCGCTGTTACCTGATGTACCTACTGGGGCTAGGATACCGCTACTTGTAATGCTGTTGGATTTTAGAGTGAGTAATCCAGCTGTATTTAAATTACCGCTTATTAAAGTTAAAGTTCCTGTCATTGCAATAGCAGCCGAAAGAGTAACTGTAGAAGCTGAATTTGCATTTATTGTCAAATTAGCAATTTCAGCAGGGAATCCGCTACCAGAAGTTTGTGTACCAGCTCCTTGAAGTATATAAGAAGCTGATGGACTAAAGGTTCTGGTTCCAGTAGTTCTAAAATTACCTTGGGTAGGGGCAATACCATTGTTGGAACCAATCTTTACCAAGGCAGTTGCATTGACAGTCAAGCTGCCAGTACCTCCTATATAAGTAGTAAAGCCAGTAGGGAAATTGATTGTGCCAGACAGTACTACCGCACCATTAACTGTCATGATAGTGGTAGTAGCACTTCCCAAATTAAGCGTAGAGCCACTATTAACCGTTAGTGTTCCTGCAATTACTACTACACTACTAGTTACTGTAGTTACTCCACTTATGCTGCTATTACTCACAATCAAATTACCATAAGTGGCAGTGGCAATGGTTTGTGCCACATTAGCCGCATAGTTTACGGTGCTGGCAGAATGTAATGTTCCAAATGAAGGTACAGTGGCATCTTGCAATACAACTGTATTGGTTCCAGAACTGGCAGCCGTAATATCAATAGTGGCAGTAATAGGTTTACCACTAAAGATGGTTAATGTCTTAGCAGCAACAGCAGTGCTGCCAACTATAATTTTTGAACCAGCACCACTTACTGTCCAAGTACCACTATTGACAGCGGTAGATACAGTAGTTCTAATTTCGAAGCTAATACCTCCTTGGGTAAATATAGCAGCACTTGTTGGATTTACTCCTACTCCATTAGTCGAAGTGAACCAATTTAAATGGTTATCCAATGCGCCTGTACCACTATAGTAATAGTATGAAGCTGAAGCAACGGTAATAACCAAAGAAGCTGAACCAGTACCAGATCCTGTTTTGGTAGCTCCAATCGTTACTGTATAAGTACCAGCAACTGTAGGCGTGCCAGCAATAATACCAGAACCGGTATTGATGGTTAAACCAGCAGGTAATCCAGTAGCACTATAACTGTTGGGAGTATTGCTAGCTGTGATGCTGTAGCTAAATGTTTTACCCACAGTACTAGTAGCAGTAAGCGCACTAGAAATGGCAGGTACGCCAGATGCATTAATAGTATAAACCAAGGTAGCTGTACCCGTATTGGCACCATTGTTTGCAGAAAGTGCTACGTTATAACTACCTGCGGAAGTAGGAGTTCCCGTAATAGTTCCAGTGGCTGCATCAAGGGTTAAACCAGGAGGCAGGTTAGTGGCATTGTAACTGATTGGCGCATTCGTTGCTGCAATTTGATAAGTAGCAATAGCAGTATTTACCGAACCACTTGCATTGAGCGAACTGGTGATAACTGGAGCAGGAACTGCAGTTGTATTACCATACACACCTACATTACTAATGCTGATGGAATTATCAGAATTACTGGCTGACACATTTTTTCTCCAAACAATGATTCTTACAGTTAGAGTAGAACCATTTGGAACAGTTATAGCTGATACTGGAACAAATGCGGTAGTGGCAAGGGTATTACTTGCACTTAAATTCAAATCATTTGTGTTCGCACTTCCATTTAAAGTAGTACTATTTGCTGCAGTGGTAATCTTGGTAAATGAACCTCCGTCAATTGAATAAGCCGCAGAAAACCACATGGCAGTAGATGTACCACTGTTTTTTAATGCCAATGAAATGTTGGACACACTCAAATTATATCCTGTAGATGGAGATACTTTTAAATCAACTGATCTAGATTCTACTATTGCACCACCCACTGAAGTTGAAACACCTGAGAATGTAGCATCAGTAGAGGAATTAGCACCATCGGCTGGCCAGTTACCTGTGTTGGTTCCTTTCCAAACGGTCAATGCACCGCCGGAGGTATAGCTAGCAATATTTGAGTTAAAAGATGTTATGGTTGGTGCTACAGAAACCGAATTATTGAGGTTGCCCGATACTGCACCTGAAGTACTTGTATTAGAACTAGAGAACCAAATGGCACCTGCATTCACAATTACAAAATTAGCGGTTGAAACGGAAGCCCCTGCCCCTATATTGGTAACACCCACAGTTATTGTTCCTGAACTTGCAATATCGCTATTAGAGATAGTGGCAGAAAGCTGGGTGCTACTGATTACTGTAGTTGTTTTAGCAGAACCATTCCAAGTAAGAGATGTAAATCCGTTGATGAAATTAGTACCTGTAAGTATTATTGTAAAAGAACCACTATTGGCAATGACCGTTGCGGGGGTAATGCTAGTTACTGTTGGTACATCTGTAATGGTGAGAGTGAGGGTGGCTGTACGTGTTCCACCAGAATTGGTAGCAGAGATAGTAACCGAATAAACACCTCCTGCACCCACAGCTGGTGTACCAGATATCTCCCCTGTGCTAGTACTTACTGATAATCCGCTAGGTAATCCTATTGCATTGTAAGATGTAGGACTATTGGTAGCAGTAATGGTATAATTACTGATAGCATTGCCCACTGAACCGCTGGCAGTTAATGCACTAGTGATTACTGGTAAAGGCGCACTAGCAACAGAAAATACTAAAGTAGCTGTCCCTGTTCCGCCCGCATTGGTAGCAGAAATGGTCACATTGCTTGTACCAGAAACCGAAGGTGTACCGGAAATAACACCTGTATTGGTATTAATTGATAATCCTGCTGGTAATCCAGTAGCATTGTAACTCGTTGGGCTATTTGAAGCAGTGATATAATAATCTGATATTGCTTGTGTAGCAGTACCTGATGCAGTTAAAGAACTGGTAATAACTGGAGCAGCCAATGTGGTAGTACCATTAACCACTGGATTACTAATAATGATACTATTAGCAGTAGAAGTGGTTATTTTCTTTGACCAAAATATCAAACGAATAGAAAGTGTTTGACCAGAAGCTACTGCTACAGACACAGCACTGTTGATAGCAGTGGTAGCATTTGCAGTGAAGTTAACACCGTCTTTAGTCGCTTGCGTTCCAGCTATATAAGTAAAGGTGGAAAAGCTATTGGTAGAATAAGCAGCTGCATAATACATCGTACCAGTGCCACCGTTGAGTGATAAAGGAATGTAAATATTACTCACATTTAAATTATATCCAGACACTGGAGCAACATCAAACTGTACATAGCGAGTAGTGCTGATATTTCCAGAGGTAATGATACCGGTGAAGCTTCCGTTAACCAATGTACCTGTTCCATCTCCTGACCAAGTAGTAGATGAAGTAGTTCCAGAAGGGCATACTTCTAAGCCTGCTCCTATGTTAGCAAATGAAACCGAACCAACTGTTGCATAACTGAATCCATTCACATTAGTGTATGCTGGAGTTCCTGCACTACCTGTTAAAGAAGATGCAGTAATGTTTGCAGAAGTACTAGGCACTCCGTCGGACAATAATGACCAACTAGCACCTTCACTGTTAATAGTTAATGTTTGCGGTGTGGGTGCTGTATTTGTTACGCCAGCTCCTACATTTTTTACATTGATTGAAGCCGTACCTCCTGATGTTAAATCGGTAGACGGAATTACCGCCCTTAACTGAGTGTTACTAATATAGGTAGTAGTTTTACTAGCTCCACCCAATGTAACCGTAGATACACCTGAAACAAAATTTGTCCCTGTAACTGCTACCGATATATTACCACTTCCTGCTACTACACTTGTAGGAATTATAGTAGCAATAGTTGGGGTAGATACAGTAATAGTAAAGTTTTGTGTATTAGAATTGGTAGCTACAGTTGGAGTGGTTACGCCAACCAATATGGTATTTGAGGTAACAGAAGCAGCCAACATAGAAGTAGGAACTGTTGCTGTTAATTGGGTACTACTCACAAATGTGGTGGTGCGTTGTGTTCCATTTAAAGTGACAACAGAACTATTGGTGAAATTCGTTCCATTCACTGTTAAGGCAACGTTACTAGCACTTGCTACTGCACCAGATGTGGGTGATATGCTGGTAGTCGTTGGAACGTCTAAAATGGTTAATACCAATGTTGCTGTACCAGAACCAGATGCATTGGTGGCAGTCAAGGTAACATTGTAAACACCGAATGATCCAGAAGCAGGCGTACCTGTTATTTGACCGTTTGTGGTATTTACAGATAATCCCGAAGGAAGCCCAGTTGCATTATAAGAAGTAGGTGAATTGGTTCCAATAATGGTATAGGTTGAAATGGATGTACCCACAATTCCATTAGCAGTTAAGGTACTGTTCACTACCGGTAATGCAGTCACAGTAAATACCAACGTGGCACTGCCTGTTCCAGCTCCGTTTGTAGCACTTATCGTTACATTGGTTGAGCCTGTTATAGTGGGCGTACCAGTAATAGCACCAGTGGTGGTATTGATAGATAAACCATCTGGCAAATTAGTAGCATTAAAGGAAGTAGGAGTATAAGTACCTGCAATGGTGTAAGTTGTTATGGGTTGGCCTACAATTCCATTGGCAGTAAGTGTACTTGTTATGGATGGCACATCTATTATTGACAATACCAGCGTTGCACTACCTGAACCAGCCGCATTGGCAGCAGATATAGTTACATTATAATTGCCACCCGTACCAGCAGCAGGTGTTCCTGAGATGACACCAGAAGTGGTATTGATTGATAATCCTGTAGGCAACCCCGTTGCATTAAATGAAGTAGGGGTATTTGAGCCAGTAATGGTATAATTGGTGATAGCTGTACCCACTCTGCCAGAGGCAGTGAGGGTACTAGTAATGGAAGGAATGGCAGTCACGGTAAAGACCAGGGTTGCTGTGCCTGTTCCAAAAGCATTGGTTGCAGAAATAGTAACATTGGTGGAACCTGCAGCAGTAGGCGTACCAGTAATAGCACCTGTAGAGGTGCTTACAGATAAACCAGCTGGCAAAGGTGTTGCATTAAAACTAGTGGGCGTATTAGAGCCTGCAATGGTATAAGTTGTAATAGGCGTACCCACAATACCACTAGCAGTTAAGGAACTACTGATAACAGGAGGTGCAGCAACAGATATTTTTAAATTATCGAAATCGCCAGAAGTATTAGTGGCTGTGGAACCAGTCCAATAAAAACCTGTATAACGAAGGTTAAAACTGTTAGAGGTATAGGTATTATTGGCGGTTGCGCTACCTTTTTGAGTTGTAACCCCAGAAAAAGGGGAGACAAAAGCTGTTGCGCCATCATCCCTTGTAAAGAGCGACCACTTATCATCACTTGGATTGTAGGTTACCCGAATACTCGCAAAATTTGTTACAGCAGATAAATCATCTGTTGTACCCTCGGCAATGATGTCAGTAACTGTTCCAGCAACACCACCAGTAAACCTTGCCAATGAAAAACGCCTAGTGGTAGTTTTATACATATACAAAGCATACCCACTTGCGGTATTGAAATTGGTGCCATCTGCAGCTAACACTACCGCATACTTTGAAGAAGCTGTACCAGCACGAGCCCTTGCATTAAAAGCCCATTCAACTAAGCCAGGTTGGTTTTTTAAACCACTTGCAGGTGCATAAACTGAACTAGAAGTATTGGCTGCGTTTAAATCTACATAAGCATAGCCATTACCAGCAGTTGTAGCATTAGCAATTCTTACTTGTGTAGAGCCATTAATTACAGCGGTGGGTGTACCGGTTCCAGATGTGGCCGTGTTCCATGTGAGCGAAGGCGAACCTCCAGGAGAGAGAGAAGCCCGATTAAAATCATCGGTAAAAACGGTGGTTTGTGCATGTGCTAATGCAACAAAACAAAAATAAAAAAGGGATAGGATGCCAACCTTGGCAACAAACTTTAGGGACATTTTTCCCGCAACGAGTAATCGTTTCATTTAAGATAGTTTTAATCAATAAGCAAGTAAGACACAATCGTTATCAGTGAACAAATTATTTATTCAATTTTTGAGCTTAGCTTAGCAATGACTAACAAGACAATAAACAAAGGAAACACCCTTATTCCAAAGAAAAAAATATTTTACTCATTCAAGCACAACTATTCAGACAATAAAAAAAGGCTTCAAAATTGATTTTACCCACCCTTGACGCCTTTTAAGTATTTACTAAATGACCCTTTATTTATCTACAGGAATAATTACTACATCCGAAGCTCTTGAACTTGGAGTTACTTTTAAGTTGCTAATTTTTCCATCTTTTACATGCCCTTCTACAGTAGTATTATAGGCTGCATGTAGTTTAAAATCTGCTTCCCACTCTTTAGGCCATGCTGGTAACAATGTTATTTTCTTTCCTTCGGATTGTAAGAGCATTAATTGAAGCGCATGTTGCCCATTACCTCCATTATCAGCATCAGGGGCGTAATCGTGTCCCTTTTCCCAAAAAGCGGGGAACTTCATTCGTGGTTCTTTATTAATTAATGTAGCAATAACATCCTTTTTTGCTGCTGATGTAAGCCCTAAATAAGCTTCGTCTATTGCATCTTGGTGCCAGCATTTGGCACGTTTGATGCCTCTTTCAGCGAACGTCGTTTTTATGAGATCTTCTTTAGGCTTGCCTAAACCATACATTCTAAAAGGATGTATTGCATACAGTTCGGGGTTCTCTGTATTGCGGGCTTTGGCATATTGTTCTCCTTGATAAGGCAATACCACCTGCTTACCATTCTTTTCTCCCGTAGGAATATCTGGTAATTCATTCAAAAATCTATCCCATTGCTTTTTATCTGCATCTGTAATAGCTGTTTTTGGCAATGCCAAAAGTTGAGGTAATATAAAATGCAGCGCAGCAATATCAGGCGTAGGATTGATTACCTTCCAATACATTTCTATTGAATTAACAGAATCTAAAAACAATTTACCAGCAGCATCTCTACCAAAATGTTGGTCGTAGAAGGTAATTCCCTCTCTTACAACGGGCAATAAAGTTTCTTGTAAGAAGGTGGTATTGTTGGTATGATGATAATAATCCAACATCATGGTGCTTAATTCTAAAATGGGTAGGTAATAATGTTTGGTGTAACTGCCTTTATCTTCCTTGGTTAGCTTGGGAACGCCTCCCCAAAATGGTGCAGTCTCTTGGAAATATGCTCCATCGTGGTGGTAAAACTCTTTTACATTGGCTTTATTGCGAGGCAACATGTTTTTATACATATTAAACAGTGGCAACATCATATCATAATCGCCGGAAGCCAACAATGGCCAATACATGGGTCTTGTATTTTGAAACCAATACTGACCACCCCAAGCTCTGGTATCTGCATCGAAAGGATCGGGAACTACTTTTCCATTGTCTTTCTTGGTATTGGCAGGATTGTCCATATTAAAAATGGTTCCGTTAAATTTTATTGGATAAGCACCTCTTCCTGAACTTGCGCTTAGATAACGTTGCAAATTGTAGCCTTGAGCAACTTTATAAGCAATGCTATCACCCGTTATATAAATACGACTTCTATCCCAAAAGGATTTCCACCATTGTTGGTGTGCTAATTTTACTTTATCGATAGCCGTTTTAGATTGTAATGTAGCTAAAGCATTTGCTTTTTCAAGCCATTCATTTGTGGAATTGGTGGTAGCTGTGAAGGGATAAACCACTACATAATTGCTCTTTTGTGGAGCAACCGATTGTAACACATTTCCTTCTTTTCGGGTCATATTATTGCCTTGCAATATTGCTCCAAACGTGAGGTGATTGGAAGGAATATTGGCATTTTCTATCCGATGATACCATGTAATTTGCTTTGCTTCGTCTGGTAAAACCACATCGGCACTTACTTTATTTGCAACAGTGGTTCGCCAAGGGTCTAAAGTGGCCTTGAAAGTAACAGGTTGAGCAGATTGTGACTGAACCCTAATTGCGGGTGCATTGGCATCTACCCAAACATGCACTTCTGTGCCGCCACCTTTGATAACAACGTCACCATTTGACAATACAAGCGATTGAGAGAAATCTGTTCCAGCAACAAAAGGATTGGGACTGATGGATAAGCGCACCCTTCCCACTTTAACCAATTGGGTATTGTTGGCTTCGCTCCAAGCATCGGTTTTTCCAATATAGAAAAGGATGTCGCCATTGGCTTCTGTCCACACGTTTAATCCAATATCACCATTGCCAATAGGTAAAGATTCTTGGGAGTCATTACTAAAATCTGTCCAGCTAACATTGTATGCGTCAATAGCCTGTTTTTGGGCATTACCCATTAAAACAATCAAACTACAACATACAGCAAACAACCATTTAATTCTCATACAGCAAATATTTATATTATCAAAAAGCAACCTTCTTAGTACATATTATTTTCATCACCACATAGGCACATAGACACATAGAAAGTAAAATACATAGTATTATTTAAAGGAACGCTAGAACACATAGCAACGCAACTTAATAACTAAATACAATATAGCTTATGTAGAAAATAGTTTGTTACAATAGAAGTTTTTTATAAACCTTGATTTAATACTTATGTAATTATGTTCCAATTGTTTCAATCACCACATAGGCACACAGACACATAGAAAGCTAACAATACTACATATTAAGAAGGAAAGTTAGAACACATAGAAACGTGATTTCTTACCTAATTACTTAATTATTAATGTAATGAATCGTTAGTTGTAGTAGCGACTTATAATAAAACATGAACTAATACCTATGTGTCTATGTACCTATGTGGTAAGAACCGACAAAAAAATAGCAACTCAGTAACGTTACTGAGTTGCTATTTTTTTATAAATCATTTTGATACCAATAGGGGCTAATTATTTAGACACTTCTGCAAGAAATTTCACCAAATCTTCTGATGCTTTATCGTTATCCCATTTGTTTTTATACCCCAATAAACCGTTTAGGTATTCATTGTAAAACCAAGGATCGCCCACAACTACTACTGTTCCTTTACCCACTTTAGCAGATGCTGCAACCACATATTTATCCTTATGATGCACTATAATAGGTTCTGCTGTTTTAGAAAGGGTAAGTGAAGTAACTTCTTTTAGATATACTTTCTTAGCCGTTTTAAATATAGGATCGTTTTTTGGGATAAAGAATGCTGCCATTTCATAATTGTCTTTTACAACACGACTTTTTATGTCTCTATTCAAATGAATACCGAAAGTTTCAGTTAGTTTATTCAAATGTTCAAACTCTACATTCAGACTATCATTTGCCATTACCACTAAAACACCTCCTTTTTTTACCCAATTTTCTATTGCCTTAATATGTTCGGGCATAATATAATTTGGAGTATCTGTTTCTCTTTCATTATCAGGGTCAACAATTAGATATACCGATGCGCCTTTTAAGTTTTTCTTATCTGGTGCAGCTTCTAAGCTCTTTAATTGGAAACCGTTTTTGGTAAACACTTCTCCTAATTTGCTATACCCGCTTTGTGCAGTATCTTCCCAAGTGTAATGAAATCTTACTTTTTCACCAGTTGGTGATTTTTTATACTCATGATTAAAGAAATAATCGAGTAAAACTGTTTTGTTTTGAGAGAAGCTAACTAGCGAAAATACGCATAAGCTAGAAGCAAGTAAAATCGTTTTTTTCATATCAATACATTAATTATTTATGAGGCAATGTTAGCAAGTAATGAGAACTTTTGATAAAAAAAATATTTACGAAATATTGTTTGCTATATAAAAATTATATTACAACCGAATAAGTCAATTTTATAGGTATATATCTAGATGGAGATTAACAACAATTATTACCTTTTTTCCATTTAAACATTTATAATAAAATCTATCAAATGCATCAATTGTGAGTTTAACAATAAATAAACAATTTAAAGCATTAAACACAATAATAAAATCATCTATTTTCACTTATACAATTCATTATCTACAAATTTTTATTGATTTGCTTTAATATTAACTATTAGAAATTATTTATTAGATATATTCCTAATTAATTCTTAATTCATCAAAACGATAAAACAATCAAATCGTCATTAATAACATTCATTCTTTTTTTATTCTTAATCAAGAATATATCATTCCTATCTAAGAATTATTTATTCCCAAACAAGAAATATATTTTCCTAACCATTAATATTTTAATCCAAGCCAAGAAATAGTTATTCCTAACCAAGAACAATTTATTCATATTCAAGAAATATTTATTCCTAATTCGGATTCTTTTTGTCTGAGCTATGAATGTTTTTTTCCAAACTAAGAATTTTATTTAAAGATATCTCGTATTATCTAAAAGACATTAACATAAACTTAAATAAGTCTATTTATAGTAAATGTTGATTAAATCAATTTAAAAAAGATATTTATATTTGTAGTGAAGTATTTAAACCCTACTTTATTCATATTTATGGCAAAACAAATTGTTGTACGTATTTCATGGTCTGTAAAATATCCACTAAAAATGATTTCTTTATCAAATTATGTGGTATCACAATTATCTATAAACAAAGCTTTATTTCCGTTTCCAACTATAGATGTAACTGATTTGGAATTAAAAACGGAATTGTGTATAGGTGCATACAATAAAAGGAGAAATGGTGCGCTTGCAAAGGAAGAATACACAAACAACATAAATGAATTAAACAAATTGTTACATGAAGAAGCCACTTATGTAAACAGTATTGCCAAAGGAAATGTAGAAACCATTTTACGTTCTGGGTTTGAACCTACTTCGAATGATAGTAAAAAGCCAATAGTACCATCATCTACAAAATCTCCTATATTGAAAACTTTAGGTGATGGCAGTTTAAAAATATCTGTGAGCAAAGTATCAGGCGCAACAAGCTATTTGTTTGTAGTATTTACCAATACTGTTTCTGATATTGAAGTACATTATAAATCGCTAGAAATAAGTACTAATCCAGATAAAGTAATTATTGTTTCAAGTAGCAAAATATCGGAAACGCTTATAAATTTACCAATTGGAAACACCATTACTGTTGTAGCTTTTGCACAAAATACCGCAGGAATAAGTGCAGCAAGCCCAAGTGCAAGAAGATTAATTAATTAATTTTGAATAGCGCAATCATTGGTATATCCCTTTTAAATATTGAATAAGCTATCATTTAATTAGAAGAATACATTAGCATAAAAAAAGGAATCTTTTTATACGCTTAACGATAATAAAAAACAACTAACAATCAACATTTGGGATAAGGTATTTCTAAATAAAAAAATCCTTGAGGCTTTATTCGAGCACCCAAGGATCTATTAATCAACACTTAAAAAAACTTACTTTCTTAACGCTTTCTCATAGCGTAAAGTTGCCTCAATCAAATAATAATCACCATAATTAATGGCTGCATCTATTTCACCAGTAGCCTTTCCTCTAGGCCAATTGCCTACACAATGCTTTAAAATAAAATTGCCATTGCCTTCAGTAGCCAAATAATTATCAGAAGACAAGGTGGTTAAGATGGTTTCCGCTTGTTTGAAATAACCATTGGCTTTTTCTTTGTTTACATAATTTTTTAATTCCAATAATGCCGAGGCGATGATAGCTCCAGCAGATGCATCACGATAGGTATTGGGAATAGCAGGATCATTAAAATCCCAAAAAGGCACACCATCTTTTGGATAATTGGGATGATGCAAAATAAAGTCTGCTATATGCACCGCTTGATCTAAATACTTCTTGTTTTTGGTATAACGATACATGGTGGTAAACCCATACAAACCCCAAGCTTGCCCACGAGCCCAAGCAGAAGCATCATTAAAACCTTGATTGGTTTGCTTTTTTATAGGGTTGCCTGTAATAGTATCATAATCTACTACGTGAAAAGAACTGTAATCTGCTCTAAAATGGTGCTGCATATCATGATCGGCATGGAGAATAGCTATCTTTTTAAAAGAATCATCACCACTTAGTTTGCTAGCTTCAAACAAAAGTTCTAAGTTCATCATATTGTCTATGATAACAGGATATTGCCAAGGGCCTCCATCCCATGAACGAATAGCGCCTGCTTTGGGTCTAAATCTAGTAGCCAATGAGGCAGCAGATTGCAGAATAATCTTTTTATAGTTGGCATCTTTTGTAATAGTATATCCATTACCAAAAGAATTATACATCATAAAGCCAAGGTCGTGCGTAGATTTATTATATTGTTCTTTTTCTAAAGCATGAGACCATTTAATGGCAGCTTTTTTATAGGCTCCATCGCCACTGAAAGTAGATATTAACCAAAGAGAACCAGGAAAAAAGCCGCTACACCAATCATTGCTTTTGATAAAGTAAATACTGCTATCGGGTTTGGTACTTCTAGGAGTTTTGGTGCTATCCGTATAGGTGTTTATGGCTGTTTTGTATTGTTTTTGGGCAGCTTCTTTTATTTTATTGATAACAACCAATTTACTTTTTTGCGCACTAGCAGCGAAAAAAGTACTGATAAACAAAAAGGTATAGCCAATTTTTTTAAATGTCATACTTAATAGATTGTTGGTTAATAAAGACTATTCTTTGATAAATTGATACAATAATTTTCCTTTTGCCTTAAGTGCTTTATGGGTAAATACAATACGCGTAATGGTTTTATGATGCCAACTGTTCCCTATTCTGTCATATTCGGTACCATCTGTTTGAGGCAAATCGGTACTAATATCCACTTGACTAGGATTGTATTGGATAACCAATTTGTCTTTATCACCTATCAAGATTATTTTTCCTTTTGTAGTGGTATCCACCTTTGACACAGTTAGAAAACTTTGTTGTAAAGAGGTTGGCTTTTCAGCAAGTTCATAGTCATCAGTTACTTGTACGGTATTTTTTTGGGTGAATAATGTATTGGTTCTGTTCCATGTTTTAATGCCCAATTGTTTAGGATATGCAGCAGCAATATTCATAGATAATTTATCCTCTGCAGCGGTATGGCTATTTACAACATTCGATGCAGTAAAGTCTTTTCCAGCCCCTTGTCCCTTACCGTTTATTGTAGGCAGATTATGGTATTGCGATTGCATGTTCCATAATTCATATCTCTGTGCAGAAAAGGTTTTAGCAGTATAAGTGCTTCTGCCAGCATCTATAATAAAGGGTTGACTGTTTACATAAATAATAAAGTCTCCCACATCGTTGTGGTTATGACTTTCGCCATTATGACCAGCATGCGTTCCTAAGAATAGAGATTGGTCGGCAGAACGAGCAGTCATTAATTGTACATCATCAATCCATACGTTTTGTATTGCCTTGTAGGTAGATGATTGTTTTGGTAGTTGAGAAATGTCTAATAAATTTTTAATGGTTCGCATTTTAGAGAACCCATCCATGCTATACTTTTTTGGATAATAATCATTCACCCAAAATGCAAATTGTTTCATTTGCTCATCATTCACTGTTTTGCCTATTCTATGTAAAAACGGCCCATTAAGATTGTCAATCTCAGGCTCACCATCACCCACATTTACAAAATATGCACCCCCAATATGTACTTTATAAATGTATGCAAGCATTTTTTGAATAAGCGGTTCAGTAAAAATATCCACCTTGCCATTAGTGCCCATCTTCAACCATTCTAAACAATCAAACGCACTTGCACCTGCAGCATTCCAATAGTGTGCCCCTTCATCACAGCCGCCATCATTGCCCAAACCATTAAAATATCTTTCCACCCCTTGCATTGCATGGAATAACATAGCTCCACGTTTGGCTTTATCTTGCTCTACCAAAAGAATGGTTGTGATGTAATTGGACATTATCCAAGGATTCCAATTGTTTACTTTGATATCTTTCTTTAAGTATCCATAAGTTTCAAAGTTCTCAGCCAATGGTTTATAGAATCGTTTGTTTAATTCATAAACTATTCTCTTATGAAACAATGGACTAACTGTTTCTAATTTATCCCCCACGAAATAGTTTACCAATGCAAGCGAAGAAGCTGTTTCAGCAGTAAATAAATCTACACTTGGCTTCTCTACATCTGGTATCCCTTTCGTATCTGTTATATGTGCAGGCACTCCCCAATAGCTTTCTTCACAAATAGACCAAACCCCATCCATTATAGCATCTAAAAACCGTCCTTTTCCTTCAATACTTTCTGCAACAGCCAACTGCACAAGCATATTTCGTTTGATAAATGAAACGCCTTCATATTTACTTCTGTTTCCATTGCGCTTAAACTCTAAAATAGTACTTATTGGCACTGAAGTAAAGCCCTTTTTTAGATTGGTTTCTCCATCAGCTACTAATAAAGTTCTCAACGAATCTGAGAGTGCAACTTTCCATTCAGCACTCGATTTAGGAAAAGGTTTAAAACTTTCAATAGGAACTACGGAAGCTGCTACTTCTTGCAAGCTATACTTGTTTGTTAATAAATTCCGTTGAACAACTTGGGAGAACCCTATTTTACAAGCAATTAAAGCAATAAGAACCGTCCATTTTTTCATAAGTAGTCGTTTTATTTAGTAGAATTTATTTCATTTAGACCAATTCTACCGTTGAAGAGATAACTTTTATTTAAACACCATTTGATAATCGTTTGGGAGTAGTATTTATTTGGGGCAATACAACAAGCTAGCAAATATATTGTGCCTCAACGGCGGAAAGTTTATTAGTAAAGCAATGTTTATAATATTCTTTTTTTAAAGAGGCCTTCTATTTTGAGAATACATAGATAATGGATGAGAATACACTCATTTGATAATTCTGCAAATGATACCTAGCTTTCTGTAATAAGAATAGAAAAAAGCGAGCGAGTTTCACCAAGTGGAAATTACTTCACAAAATAAACTCTTTTAATATGAGAAAATTATCATTTTGCATTGCATTAAACCTTTTGTTGCTTGTTTCTTTTACACCAAATGTATTTGCAGCAACTACTACAGAACTTGTTGTACCAAAAAAAGCACCTACAGCCGATGAATTAAAAGCCGATTCATTAACAGCTAGATTGTATGTAATTAGTTCAATGGATAGAACGAATATGTCGGCAACTGAAAAGAAAGGTTTGCGGAAAGAAGTGCGATCAATTAAAAAGAACCTTAAAGAAGTAAGGCATGGTTTGTACCTTTCAATTGGTGCTGTAATCATTATTATTCTTTTACTGATTCTTTTGTTCTAAGCATTTGTTTTTTATCTATTCATCGAAACTAAATTGGTAGTAATATGGGTATTACTACATGAAATTTTGATTGATTTGTATAATAACACATCAAGTAGGAAGTCTTTTTTCATTCCAAAGACTTCCTACTTGATGTGTTTGATATATAATTAATCCAGAAAAATCTATCCAGAAATGTTGTTGATTAAATACATGAAAGAAGTGAGAAGCTTACATTTGTGTTTATCTCAATAAATGATATTGTATCATTTTGATAAATGTAATTAGAAAATGAGTGAGGAAAAGAGTCTTAATTTTTTAGAAGAAATAGTAGAAGCAGATTTAGCGAGTGGTAAACATAGTAGCATTTTAACCAGATTTCCACCAGAACCAAATGGATATTTACATATAGGTCATGCAAAAAGCATTTGCTTAAACTTTGGTTTGGCAAAGAAGTATGGAGGTGCCACCAATCTTCGTTTTGATGATACCAATCCAGTAACTGAGGACACAGAGTATGTAGATAGTATAAAAGAAGATATACAATGGCTTGGCTTTCATTGGTCAAAAGAATTGTATGCATCAGATTACTTCGAGCAATTGTATGGATATGCTGTAGCGTTGATTAAAAAAGGCTTGGCATATATAGATGATAGTACAAGCGAGGAAATAGCTACACAAAAAGGAACACCAACAAAACCAGGAGTAAACAATCAGTTTCGTGAAAGAAGCATAGATGAAAACTTGGAACTATTTGCCGACATGCGAGCAGGTAAATACAAAGATGGAGAGAAGGTATTACGCGCTAAAATAGATATGGCTAGTACCAATATGCTACTAAGAGACCCTATTATTTATAGAATAAAACATGCGCACCACCATCGTACAGGTGATAATTGGTGCATTTATCCTATGTATGATTTTGCACATGGGCAAAGTGATTCTATTGAAAACATTACACACTCTATTTGTACTTTGGAGTTTATACCACACCGCCCGATGTATGATTGGTGTATAGAACAATTAGGTATCTATCCATCAAAGCAATTTGAATTTGCTAGGTTGAACATGACCTACACGGTGATGAGCAAAAGAAAATTGTTGCAACTAGTAAATGAAAAGCATGTAACAGGTTGGGACGATCCAAGAATGCCAACCATCAGTGGGATGAGGAGAAGAGGATTCACGCCAGAAAGTTTAAGGGAGTTTTGTGATAAGATAGGCGTAGCGAGAAGAGAAAACTTAATTGATTTTAGCTTACTAGAGTTTTGTGTAAGAGAACATCTGAACAAAATAGCTGAAAGAAGAATGGTGGTGTTTGATCCTTTGAAAGTGGTGATAACCAATTATGATTCGGAAGGTGAATTATTGATGAGTGAGAACAATCCTGAAAAGGAAAATCATGGTGGTGAGCGTGAAGTGCCATTTTCCAAAGAATTGTATATAGAGAGAGAAGATTTTATGGAAGTAGCTCCTAAAAAGTATTTCCGATTAGCGCCCGGACAAATGGTTCGTTTAAAGAGTGCTTATATTATTCGCTGCGATGAGGTAATAAAAAACGAAGCGGGCAATATTATTCAACTGAATTGTAGCTATTTACCTGAAAGTAAAAGTGGAAACGACACAAGTGGTATTAATGTAAAAGGAACGCTTCATTGGGTAAGTGTTGCAACTGCACTACCAATTGAGATTCGCTTGTATGACAGATTGTTTTCAGAAGAAAATGTTGCTGCAGCAGAAGGAGATTTTAAAGATTATATCAATAAAGAATCACTGAATGTTATTGAAACCGCTTATGCTGAACCTGCTTTGGCTACTGCTACATTGGAAGAGCGTTATCAATTTATTCGCAAAGGATATTTTTGTTTGGATAAAGAAAGCACCAAAGAGAAATTGGTTTTTAATAGAACTGTTACGCTAAAAGATACTTGGGCAAAAACCAATAAATAAGGAAGAAAAAAGAAGGAATGGGATTATTTGAACAGTTTGTTGCCAATATTGAAAAAGAATTAAAGATAGTTCCCAGTCAAAATAGATTACTTCTTGCAGTAAGTGGTGGATTAGACAGTGTGGTAATGACTCATTTGTGCTTTAAAGCTGGTTTATCAATAGCAATAGCACATTGTAACTTCCAATTAAGAGGTGATGAGAGTGTTCGTGATGAACAGTTTGTAAGACAACTTGCAACTAAATATGCCATACCTATACATGTAAATAGTTTTGATACTGCAACTTATGCAACAAATAATCAATTGTCTATACAACTTGCTGCAAGAAAACTTAGGTATGATTGGTTTGGTTCTTTGATAGAAAATAAAGTAGTTACTACTCCAGAAATACAATCTCAACAAGCGAATAATTTGTGGTTGTGTACAGCCCATCATGCAGATGATAACATAGAAACGCTCTTACTTAACTTTTTTAGAGGAACGGGCATTCAAGGATTGCATGGTATTTTACCAAAACAAGGCAATACCTTACGTCCATTGTTATTTGCAACAAGGAAAGATATTGAAGATTATGCTTTGAGTGAAAAGCTTAGTTGGGTAGAAGATAGTAGCAATGCATCTGATAAGTATTCAAGAAATTATCTACGTCATCAGTTAATTCCACTTTTAAAACAGATTTATCCTAAAGTAGAAGAAAACTTATTAGATAATATTGAAAGATTTAAAGATGTAGAATATATCTATCAAGAGTCTATCAATCAAACAAAGGCATCATTAATAGAACAAAAAGGGGAAGAGTACCACATTCCCATATTAAAACTTAAAAAGCAAAAGCCTCTAAAAACCATTGTGTATGAGATAGTAAAAGACTTCGGATTTTCTTCTCATCAAACACAGGAAGTTATCAAACTATTAGATGCTAGCAATGGAAGCAATATTTGTTCTGCTACCTATAGAATAATCGTAAATAGAAATTGGTTAATCATTGCCGCTCTAAAATCTAATGAAGCAACCAATCATGTGGTAATTGACATTGATACAAAGCAAGTGCTGTTTAGAGAAGGTGTTTTGCTATTAAAAAACAAAACAATTGATAGCGATATTGATACTGCACATTTAGATATTGCAACAAATATTGCCAACTTAGATGCATCAGATATTTCCTATCCACTTATTCTTCGCCCTTATAAACAAGGAGATTATTTTTATCCTTTAGGAATGGACAAAAAGAAAAAGCTTAGTAAGTTTTTCATTGACCTAAAACTCTCTAAGCTTGCTAAAGAAAAGATATGGGTAGTAGAAAGTGATAAACGGATTATTTGGGTTGTAGGACATAGAATAGACAATCGCTTTAGAATAAAACCCCATTCTAAAAATCTGTTGCAATTAATTTGGAAAACGAATGCATAAGGTTTTAGGTAATAAGTATTAGGTTATAAGCCTTGAGAATTGCTTAACTCACGAATTACAAAAAACATTTTTCACCATTATTGTTTTATCTCTTAGAATAATATCAACAATAGGTAAGCAATTATATTTGCTATCTTCTTATTTAATAATTACTGAATGATTGAATTTAATAGGTTTGTTTTAGACAATGGATTGCGTGTATTAGTCCATGAAGATGATAGTACTCCTTTAGCAGTTGTAAATGTGCTATATGATGTAGGAGCCAAAGATGAAAACCCCAATAAAACAGGCTTCGCTCATTTGTTTGAGCACTTAATGTTTGGTGGAAGTATCAATATTCCTGATTATGACGAACCATTACAAAGAGCTGGTGGAGAAAACAATGCTTACACTACAAATGATTTAACCAATTACTATTGTAGTATGCCTGCCGAAAACTTGGAAACTGCTTTTTGGTTAGAAAGTGATAGAATGTTGAGTCTAGCTTTTAGCAAAAAGAGTTTGGAAGTACAGCGAAAAGTTGTTTGTGAAGAATTTAAAGAACATTATATCAACAAACCTTATGGTGATATGTGGTTTAAAATGCGCTCATTAGCATTTACCACACATCCTTATCAATGGATGACAATTGGTAAGGAATTGAGCCATGTAGAAAATGCGACTATTGAAAATGTAAAAGCCTTTTTCTCCAAACATTATCGTCCTGTAAATGCCATTTTGGTTGTTGCAGGCAAAGTGAAAACAGAAAAGGTAAAAGAATTGGCTGAAAAATGGTTTGCACCCATACCAATGGGAGAAAAATATGTGCGCAATTTGCCTGTAGAACCACCACAAACTGCTGCAAAACATTTATCTGTTTATGCTGATGTGCCATTAGATGCCTTAGTAAAAGCTTGGCATATAGATGCAAGAATGGAGAATGGATATTATGTGGCTGATTTAATTACTGAAATATTGGGTGGTGGTGGCTCTTCAAGATTGTTTCAAGCTTTGGTAAAGGAAAAGCAATTGTTTTCTAGCTTAGATTGCTATCATTTTGGTAGTATAGAAAAAGGATTATTAGCAATTGAAGGAAAGCTAGTTAAGGGTGTGAAAATGGAAGACGCAGACCAAGCTGTAAAGGATGAATTGGAAAAGATGAAACAGAATTTAGTTGACCCTAATGAACTTCAAAAAGTAAAAAACAAAACAGAAAGTGTAATAGCTTTTGAAGATATGAGCATTATGAGTAGGGCAACTAGTATTGCCAACTATGAATTGCTAGGCGATGCACAACTAATGAATACTGAGCTAGAAAAATATCAAGCAGTAACTGTAGAAGAAATTCATGCGTATTGCAATACCATTTTTGATGAAAAGAATAGCAATACACTTTACTATTTTGCCAAAAACTAACTGAAACAAATCAGCTTATTCAGTTTAGAATATCACAATTACCATTTAGAAATAAGAGATAAAAATAACATGATAGACAGAAAAGTCAGTCCTAAAATAATAGATACAGCCGCCTTAGACCTTCAACTAAAACCCTATACCAAATTTACTTTAGACAATGGAGTAGAAGTATATAGCATTCATGCAGGAGCGCAAGAAGTAGTAATGCTTGAAATGGTTTTTTTTGCTGGTAATTGGTATGAAGAAAAGAACATTGTTGCAGCTAGCACCAACTTTCTTTTAAAGAATGGCACAAAAAATAAAACTGCCTTTGAAATTAATGAACAAGTAGATTTTTATGGCGCTTACTTAAACAGGGGTTGCCAAAATGAAACGGCTACCATTACGCTACATACATTAAGCAAGCATTTGCCTTCATTACTACCTGTAATTACTGAAATGCTTACAGATAGTATTTTCCCTGAAAATGAATTGGCTATTTATCAACAAAATCAAAAGCAACGATTAGCAGTTAGTTTAAAGAAATGTGACTTTGTTGCCAATAGATTTATTGATGAATATTTATTTGGAAGCAAACATCCTTACGGAAAATATACTTCTGCTGAAGATTATGATGCAGTAACTAGGGAAGACATTATTCAATTTTACCAAACATATTATACCAAAGGAAAGTGCGTTCTATTCGTTGCAGGTTCACTTCCTGTAGATATTGAAGCACAACTAAATAACCATTTTGGCAAATTACCATTCAATCAGTCATCTATTGTTGAAATAGAATATCCTGTTTTGCCTTTTGCAGAAAAGAAACATCGTATTATAAATGATGCAAATGGTGTGCAAGGCGCTATAAGATTGGCAAGACCATTTCCTAATAGACATCACCCTGATTTCTCTAAAGTGCAAGTGCTGAACAACATTTTCGGAGGATTCTTTGGTTCTCGATTAATGAGCAATATTCGGGAAGACAAAGGCTACACTTATGGCATTCATTCTTATTTGCAAAACTTGATTCATCAGTCAGCATGGATGGTAAGCACTGAAGCTGGTAAAGATGTTTGTGAAGCTACTATTGCAGAAGTATATAAAGAAATGGCGATACTAAGAGAAACTACCATTGAAAAAGAAGAGCTTGACTTGGTGCGCAACTTTATGATGGGTAGCATATTGGCAGACTTAGATGGCCCTTTTCACATTGCCAATAGATGGAAAAGTTATGTATTGAATGGTTTGGATGCAAGCTATTTTGCAAAAGCTATTCAAACTATTAAAACTGTTACGGCAGATGAACTGCAAGCTTTGGCCAATACCTATTTAAAAGAAGAAGACTTCTTTGAATTGTTGGTAATCTAGTAGGTTTTAGGTAGTAGGTTGTAGGTCTTAGGTCTTAGGTTATGGTGAATGGTTAATAGTTGTTTTTTGTAAAATGGAAAATAAATTCTTGTTTACCAATTTCTTCTTGTTGATGTAGAGCCATATTAAAATAAGTTTAAACGAATGTTTCCTTCTCTATTTAATAACATCTACGTGTCTATGTGCCTATGTGGTAGGTATTAGTTTTAAAACAAATAATTAATCATGAGTACAATAAATATAGCAGACATAAGAAAGGATTACAAACTGCAAACATTAAATGAAGCAGATGTATTATCCAATCCTATTGCGCAATTTACCCAATGGTGGAATGAAGCTGTTAATAGCCAGATTGATGAAGTAAATGCAATGACACTTGCAACTGCTACTAAAACGGGTATTCCATCAGTAAGAATTGTATTATTGAAAGGATATGATGAAAATGGATTTGTATTCTTTACCAATTATGAAAGTAAAAAAGGCAAACAACTAACTGCAAATGAACATGCGGCAATACTTTTTTTCTGGAAAGAACTAGAGCGCCAAGTAAACATTAGCGGCACAATTAAGAAAATTAGCGAAACCGATAGTGATGCATATTTTAATAGTCGCCCAGTGGGTAGTAGAATAGGTGCTTGGAGTTCTCCACAAAGCACAATAATAAATAGTAGAGAAATATTAGAAGAAAATGCAAAGAAATATGCTGCCGAATTTGGTGAAAATGTACCAAGACCGCCACATTGGGGTGGCTTTGTTTTACAACCAACTGCCATAGAATTTTGGCAAGGAAGAAGCAGTAGGCTACATGATAGACTCTACTATTCTTTACAACCTAATAATAGTTGGAAGCTAGAAAGACTAGCACCATAAATTACTACTAACCACATAAACAAATAGTTTAATTAAGATTAATTTGATAATGATGTAGTTTCTTAATGAATAACTTTCTATGTGTCTATGTGCCTATGTGTTGATTAATAAATGTGTCTATATGGTGACAAAAAATGTTAATCTATAATAAAACGATATTCATTTGTCACGATATCCTTTTATTTTGCTAATAATTATTCCCTTTTATATACCTAAATATGAATTTAAAAACATTCGCCCTCTTCCTTTTAATATCTATTGGCATTGAATCAAATGCACAGGTAATGGAAACCTACGAGCATGTAGGAGAGTTTGGCGCTTCTATAGGTCTTGCACATTATTTTGGCGATTTGAATACAAGCGGTGCTATCAATCATCCAAAAATTTCAGGAGGCATATTTTATCGCAAACAGCTTAATTATTATGCAGGTTTAAAGGTAAATGCCAACTATTCCTTTTTGGGTTATTCAGATACTTATAGCAAAAACTATTACGAACAAACCAGAAACCTAAGTTTTAATAGTGATGTGGTTGACCTATCTATTAGTGGGGAATTCAACTTCTTTAAGTTCTACCCTGAGCTACCAGAATATCGGTTTACCCCTTATGTAAATATTGGCATTGGGGCTATGTATTTTGAACCCTACACTTACTATAGAGGGGAAAAATACCAACTTCGTAGGCTAAGAACCGAAGGGCAGAAAAAAGAATATTCCAATTTCGCTCTAATAATTCCTTTAGGATTTGGTTTGAAATACAACATCACCGATGAGCTAAATATTTTTGGAGAAATCTCTTACAAGTTTACCAATACCGACTATTTAGATGATGTAAGCACCACCTATTCTCCCGAATCATTTTCTCCTACTTCTATCGCCTATCAATTGCAAGACAGAAGCACCGAAAAAGTAACCAAAGCCATTGGCATAAAAGGCAGACAACGTGGAAACAGCAGCCAAAAAGATGCTTTTGCCACTTTTCAAATAGGCATTTCTTATAATTTCCAGAGATATAACTGTCCTAAGTTTTAGATGGGGGTTGTGGTTGATGATGTTGTCTATTCTCAATAGTTACTCTTTAAAATCCTATTGAACTTAATTGGACTATCAGAAACAAAAACTGCCTTTTTATTTGAATTTCTTCAAGACTTTCCTTTTAGAAGGTTTTTGTGATTTGTGAATCACTCCAAGAATTATAATTTGAGGAGCTACTATTTAATAAACGATATACCAACTAAGGCATAAAGCCTGACGGTACATTTTAGTTTTGGTAGGTATTTGTTCACACTCTTTAAATAAATGAGGTATAGATGCAATTACATCAATCTTATTAAAAATTGCATCAACTATATTTATTGCATTCAGAGGCTGTCCGTTTTCAAATGCGATATATGCACTAATAGCTTCTATATTGGTAAAAGCATTTTCTGTAAGCCTTACTTGATAAGTTGTTGCAGTTCCTTTTTCTTTTCTTCCCATTTATTTTTAGCTTCCTGTAATGAAATAGTGGAACCTGCCTCTGATTCTTTAATCCAATTTACAAATTCCTCATTGCTTAGGGGTTTGTCTTTCATTAATAATTGTTCGTCTTTAGGAATAATTAACTCATTGGACATATTTGTATACATTTTAATTGAGAGTGTGAATATAGGAGATTATTAGAAATTGCTAATACTTTGAATAATTTGATCCCAGAATATGCAATAGTATTTGTTGTGAGCGTATAAAAAAATGAATATAGAAAAGTGTTTAAGCTTAGGAATAGCCATTCTAGAACTAAACAACTTTTAATAAAAACTTTAGATTTGTATCATGTTAGTAGAAGTAGAAATAGAATTTAATCAACTAGTGCAAATAGCTAAAAAACTGCCTTCTAATCAATGGACAAAATTGAAAGCTGAAGTTGTGCAGAATGAATCAATTTCAAAAAATAGAAATGATTTTAAAGAATTGCTTTTAAATGGACCTGTTTTTTCTAAAAAGCAACTAGATACAATCGCCGAAACTAGAAAAGCAATCAATCAATGGCGCACAAAATAATTCCTGCGGACTTTGGTTTTTAAAGTCAATTCATCTGTGATTACGCAACCATAATGGATTATAAATTTGAACTTATTGCGCCTTCGGCAAATGAACATCAATTAGAAAAATCATGGCCCATCAATTTAATCAATGGTTCAGACAATATAAAAAAGGCTTTAACAAAAGATTGTAACTGATACAAAATCCTTTGTTAAAGCCTTTTCGATTTACCAAACTAAATAATCTGGACTATAAAAGAAGTAATTACTTAAATATTTGTAGGTGGATTTTTTATTGGTGGCTTAGTTGTTTTCTTAGGACGTTTAGCCAAGATAGCAGTATTATAATATTTTAAAATCTGTTTCAAATCTTTTTTATGAACACCCATTAAATCTATCAGCGTATAGTGCATTTGGTTTTCTACTGCCTTTCTTAATGCCTTTCCATCAGCAGAGCCATCCTTTACATCACCCATTCCTTCAACCTGAGTACTTCTTTTAGCCTTGTAATTATCCAAAAACTTCTGAGTATCTACATCTCTCCCTTTATCCAATTTTGCAATATTGGTTTTGCAAAAAGTAGCTACCCTGTCCATCAAAGTTTCGGTATTGCTTCTCGTAATCTTTTCATATTCAGTTACACCATTTGGATACAATTCTTTGAAAAGATGTGGTTCTTCGGCTAAATGATATTGCGCATCTATAAATAATTTTTCTGTTACATAGTGCACAAACGCTGCTACAATTTCATCTACCGTATCCGTACTTCCTTCTTTTTCAATCACCTCTTTGTCTTGGGTTTTTAGCCAAGCATTGTAGGGGTCAAGTACTAGTTTTAATTCGCTAATAAAATTGGTAAACTGTCCATTCTCATTATTGGCTATTAGATAAGCATAGTGTTCATAACAAAATTTGTAAAACACTGGGTGACCTTTTCCTATACCAGAAAAAGGATTTTTTAATAGTTTAATTAACATATAAATTTAGATTTAAGTTGCTAAAATATAATATTCTTATAATCCAATCAAATCCTAAAAAAATTAATTATTGAGGGTAAAATTTGATGATTACTCAATAAGCAAACTTCTATTGCAGCAAGAAAGTTTTCGGATAGAAATAAGCAAACTTCTATTGCAATAAGAAAACTTTCGGATAGCTATAAGCAAACTTCTATTGCAATAAAAAAACTTTCGGATAGCCATAAGCAAACTTCTATTGCAATAAGAAAGATTTCGGATAATAATAAGCAAACTTTTATTGGTATTTGAAAGGTTTTTTGCGGAGTTGGTTTAATAAAATCTAGAATATAAATACATACAAATAGCCATTTCTTACTGCATACTTTTTATAAAAAAAATTAACATATCAGGTAACTTGTTTATTGAGTGATAAAAAATGTGTATAGTTGCGATTGGGTTTCACCGTAAAAGGGTATATTTTTTAAAATGGTTTAAGGTAAAGGATTTTGGAATATATTAACTTCCTTTGAAAGGTAAAATGGCATGTAAATTAACTAATTAAAAGCTATTTGTAAAACGATATTCACTGGCACTAGACTTCCAAAGGATGACTAGTGTCTAAAAAGTAAACAAGTTTGTAACTGGCATTCGCTTAGATAAACCACACTAATACATGGTTTCTACCCACAACTAAACCTCACTCGCTAAAATCTTCAATGGCTAGCGCACGCGTGCCGCGTGTGTGTTCGCTAAGATAAAACCAACCACAAATCTTCCTAATCACAAATAATTCGGCCCTTTTTTGTTTCATCCAGTACTAAAGAACCAATATATAAGAAGCAAAACCACATTATCTTTCAACTACAAAGCAAGTTTTAGGCACTTAGGGCAGACTCATGCTTGTTGCTTACCTTATTTTTACCCAATTCTTTTTGCTACCATCATTTGTGGTTAAGAAAAAAACGATAATTGTTTTATGAAAAATACATTGGTAATCTTTTCTACTGCCTTGCTTGTTTTAATTGCATGTAAAGCCACCACCCAAATAAAAACAGTTTCTACAACTCTTTCTGATACCATTACCCTCAGAACATTATTAGAACCATCGCCTGCCATGCAGGAACTTGTGTTTAAACAAACAAAAGACACAACCTTAAAAATATATTACAGCAAACCTGCCGGGGCAAAGTCTGGCAAAAAATATCCTGCTATTATTTGGATTCATGGAGGTGGATGGTCGGGCGGAGATGCCAAAACGTTTTTCCCTCATGCTAAGTATTTTGCATTGCGTAATGCAGTGGGTTTTAGTATAGAATATCGGTTGGTGAAGTACCAAGGTTCAGGGCTTGCGGAATGTTTGGCAGATTGCAAATCAGCCATTCGTTTTATTCGGGCTCATGCAAAGGAATTGAATGTAGATCCAGACCAAATTATCGTTCTTGGCGATTCGGCGGGTGGGCATTTAGCGGCTTGCTTAGGAACGATGGATGGTGAATTAGGGTTTGATGACCCAACAGATAATCTTGCTTTTAGTGCCAAACCCAATGCAATGGTATTGTACAATCCTTGTGTGGACATGTCGTTGTATCCACTAATGAAAAATGTGCTGAAACAAACAGTTGCCGATATAAAGTCGCTGGATTCTGCCAGTATAAAAGCATCGGATTGGCAGATGGCAAAGCGGTTTTCTCCACTTTTTTATGTGAAAGCAAATCAACCATCTTGTATTGTTCTGCATGGGTTGAACGACAAAGTAATTCCTGCGGAACAATCTATACGGTTTACTGATGGAATGAAGAAAGCAGGTAATTCTTGTGAATTGGTTTTACTTCCTGAAACTCGCCATGCTTTTGTAGTGCCAAACTATACTGCTTCAGAAGAGGCAGTGGTGAATGCAATTATTGCGGGAGATAAATTTCTCACTAAGATTGGTTATTTAAAAGGAGAACCAACGCTTAAAGTGAGCGATGTGCCTTCTTGGCCGCCGAGAAAGAAATAGTTTTGAGTTATGAGTTATGGGTTTTGAGTTATGGGTTTAAGATTAAGACTTCAATAGATTATCAATTGTCATTTATGAAATTAATTAGAACTGCTTTTATCTTACTTGCGCTTTGTTTGTGCAATGCCGCAAATGCTCAGGTACAAATTTGGGCGGCAAAATCATTTACTAAGGCTCAGATTGACTCAGTTCATCTTACAGGTTCGGGCATTTCGGGTGCAGGAAAACCAGTTGTGGGTGATGGATTTGGGGGAATGTGTAGCGGTAAACTGCTTACTGAAAATGAAAGAGCTAAATATGCAAGCGGTCAAGTTTGGAAAAGCGGATTGATTCCACACATCAAACCTATTTGGGATGTGCACATGCGTGATGCAGTAATCATTTTAGGTGGTGATGGTAATTACTATTTAACGGGTTCTACTGGCGATAATATTTGGAATTATAATGATGGAGTGGAATTATACAGGTCGAAAGATTTGAAAACTTGGGATTATTTGGGTTTGGTTTGGAGCATTGAAAAAGATGGAGGTTGGGAAAAACAATGGCGCGATAGAAAGAAACCTGTTAGGGCAATTTGGGCTCCAGAGTTACACTATATCCACCACAATTATTTCATCTGCTTGAGTATGCCTCCGGGAGGTATTTCTATTTTAAAAAGTACTACCGGCAAACCCGAAGGTCCTTATGTTCATGCCACAAATCCCAACAAACCCTTGCTTGGGGGCATTGGCCCTATCCCAGCATCATTTTTAATTGACCCAAGTTTGTTTGAAGACACAGATGGTAAAGTATATTTTGTGCAAGGGCCAGCAGATAAAATCTATCGCTTGAAAGATGATTTAAGCGACTTTGATGGTGAACCTATTCAAGTGGAATTAATAGATAATGATACCAATCCCAACCACCGAAGAGATACTATAAAAACAAATCAATTGGGTTTTGAAGGGGCTACGCTTTTTAAAAGAAATGGCATTTACTACTTAGGCTCTACTGATAAATATGAGAAACGCTATTCTATGTGTTTGGCAATGTCTAAAAACATTAGAGGGCCTTATACATTAAGGCATGAATCTGTGCCCTGCAATGGCGGAACAAAGTTTTTCAAAGCGAAAAATGGAGATTGGTTTACTTGCTTTTTTGGCGATGATGCAAATGCTCCGTGGCGCGAAAAACCGGGCATCATTAAAATAGATTTTGACAAAGAAGGCAAAGTGAAAGTGGCAGAAAAGCAACCTGATTTTATTTTGGTGAAATAGTAGTGGTTAGTTATTAGTTGTTAGGGATTAGAGAAAGGAGTTTAGTAAACATGAATCTTTCCTAATTGTGAAATTAATAGAAGATAATTTTTAGAATTTAGATAATCAATTAAATGAAAAGAATACTATTAGCCATTGGCATTTTGGCAGCATTACAAGGAGAAAGTCAAACCCAAAACATAACAGAATGGTTAGCTTCACATCAGGGGAAGCTATTTGCGCGAATCAATCAGTATAATAAGGAGCAGTACAATACCTTGGTAAATCAAGAAAAATTTCCTTTGAAAGAAGGGATGCAGCAACAAAGTTTTCAGCAGTCGCAATGGCAGGTAACAACCTCCGCTAATTTAGTTGCTGGCAAAACCGATGCGATAGATATTTCTGTACATTTTAAATGCGTAAGTGGTAATGTGTCTGCTGCAAGCGTTTCGGTGGATTTGGATTGGACTAATTGGAGCGAAAAAAACTATGTTTTGCTACCGGCGGCGGCTTATAATGGAAACAGGTATGAATGGCGCAGGTTGCGCTATTCTCCCAAACTGTATGAAGTGCAGGATATTGGTGTTGACAAACCGATTATTCTCACAGATGTTCCTAAACTAAATAGCAATGGTGCATTCTCTCGCATACAAGAACGAAGCGGCAGTTTTGCAGTACCATCAATGGGTTTTATTTCAGATACTTCGAAAAAAGGAACTTGGTTACTAACCCAACAGGGCAATGAATGGGGCGATTATGGAATGGATATAGCCGAAACTAGAGATAGAAGCAAAGCTGTTTTTTCAATTACTTCTCCCATTGTTCGAGAACAGTTTACTTACAAAATATGTGATGCGCATTACCCAAGTTGGGACATACCAAAAGACATGAAAGCGGGCGATGAAGCCACCATTCGTTTTAGATTGTATGGTTTTGATGCACCAAGCACACAAAGCATTTTCAACAAATACACAGAAATAAGAAAAGACTTCTCGAGTGGCAATTTATTGCCCAATGTGTTGCCTTATTCTGCATGTATGCAATTGCTGGAAGAAAAGTATAATGAAAAAAACTTCGTTCCCAAATTTGGCTATTATGCTATTGGTTTTAGAGAAAACTTCTTGCAAGATTGGCAAATTGGTTGGACAGGAGGCATGATTACTACCTATCCTTTATTGTTTTCGGGTAATGAAGCTACCAAGCAAAGGGTGTTGCAAAACTTTGATTGGTTGTTTCCAAATGGTATTTCGCCATCAGGGTTTTATTGGGATGCGGGTCGCAATGGCAATGAATGGTTGGGCGGAGACATCAGAAAACCACATACTAAAAACTGGCATTTGGTGCGCAAAAGTGGTGATGCAGTTTGGTATATTACCAAGCAATTTATGCTGATGGACAAAATGAAAATTCCTGTAAAAGCTAGTTGGAAAGATGGCAATGAAAAAGTGCTAGATGCCTTTGTAAAACTTTGGAATATTTATCATCAATTGGGACAATTTGTGAATAGTCAAACAGGAGAAATAATGGTTGGTGGAAGCAGCAGTGGGGGCATTGTTCCTGCAGGATTGGCTTTGGCTTCTCAATATTATCATCGCCCGGAATACCTTGCAGTAGCTGAAGCTATTGGAGATTATTTCTACCAAAACTTCACTAAAAAAGGCATCAGTTGTGGTGGCCCTGGGGATGCTGTACAAAACTTTGATTCAGAATCTGCATTGGGATTATTGGAAAGTTATGTAACCCTTTATGAAATTTCTGGCAATAAAAAATGGTTACCAATTGCAGAAGATGCTGCCAAACAATTGAGCACTTGGGTGGTGAGTTACAATTACCAATATTCGGATACTTCGGCTTATGGAAAAGCCCATATCAAAACCAATGGTTCTGTTTATGCAAATACACAAAACAAGCATACAGCCCCTGGCTTATGTACCGCATCGGGATTGGGATTATTGAAACTTTTTCGCTACACTGGAAATCATTTTTATTTAGAACTCTTGCAAGACATTGCTCATAATATTACCCAATACATTGGTCACCCCAAAAAACCTTTAGGCACTTTGCCAAATGGATATGTGAGCGAGCGTGTGAATATGGGCGATTGGGAAGGCGTGGAAACAATTGGCTATGTATTGCCACTTTCTACATGGGCTGAAACTTCATTGATGCTCACCACGATTGAAGTACCGGGCATTTATGTGGAAACAGATAAAGCAACTGCCACCGCGTTTGACAATGTGGAAGTGAAATTGGTGAAGCAAACAAAAACTGCGCTCACATTTGCTGTTACTAATCCAACTCCAACAGATGCCATAGTGACTATTCTTTCAGAAAAAGCAGCTAGTCAACAACAAATAATGGGTGAAAATGCATTGTATGGAAGCCAAAAATTGCAATTGAAAGCCGGCGAAACGAAGCAATTGGTGATAGCGAGGTAGGTTTAGAATTGGATCTACAAAATACTAAAGGAAGATTTCATGCTAAATGAAATCTTCCTAAAATATTATTCTACAACTATTTCTAACTTACTTTCAACTAAGTCTTGTTTAATGATTTGGTTCTTTTCAAAGCCATGTAATTGCACTACCACTTTATTAAATTTAGATTGATAATTACCGGCTTTAGCTTCAAATATTAACTTGCCATCCTTGTAAATGATGTTTCTCTTATAGTAATCACCTTTTTCATATTGATAGGTTTCTCCATCATCTTCATAGTAAGTAAATACATTTGTTTTGTTTCCTTTATACAAATGCAAATACAAAACACCATCTCCTTTCTCTTTTGTGTTTTGAACAATTGATTGCATTGGAATAATGGAAGAGGCTTTTATAAAAATGGGTGGATTATCCAAAGGTGATTCAACAAAATAACTTTCACCACCATTATATTTCTTATCATTTCCGTATCGATACCAGTTTTCTTTTCCCGGCAAATACACATCCGCAATATTATTTGTACTAGCAACAGGACAAACCAATATTCCATCACCAAATAGAAACTGATTTTGGTATTGGGTATTAAACACTTGTGACTCGAATGTATAATCTATTGGTAACATTCTATTTAAAGGCATTCCCGATTGATTGGCTGTATAAAATGCTGAATAGATATATGGCAAAAGCTGATATCGATGCTCTAAAATGGCTTTTATCTTTTGGGTGTTTGTTTCACCAAATAGCCAAGGCTCACGATAATTAAAATTAATACAAGTGTGGTTTCTAAATAATGGGCTATAGACAGCCAAACTTAACCAACGAACAAAAAGTTCTGGTGTTGGATTGCCAATAAATCCGCCGATATCCATTCCTGTATAGGGAACACCACTTAATCCCATGCTTCCAAGTAGGCGAAATCCTAATAACATGTGTTCATCAGAACTTACATTGTCTCCTGTCCATTGTGCAGAATATTTTTGAACACCAGCATACGAAGCTCTTGTAAGTACAAATGGTCTCATCCCTTTCATGCCTGCTTTTGTGCCTTCATAAGTGGCTTTTGCCATTAGAGAACCATAAGTGTTTTTTACTGTGAATAATGTTTTTCTATTTTCATTGTCCCCAAATTCAATCAAATTGGGAAATTCTTTACCCCACGCTGCCGGCTCATTCATGTCGTTCCAAAATCCACGAACTCCATTTTCTATATAGGCTTTATTAAACTGATTACCCCACCATTGTCTTGTACTTGTTTTTGTAAAATCTGGAAAATGACAACGTCCCGGCCAAACATGACCTATAAAAGGTTTTCCGCCGGGGTAAGTTGCAAAATGATGGTTTGCCAATCCTTCTTCATATACTTTATATCCCTTTTCTACTTTTATACCGGGGTCTATAATGGTCACCATATCAAAACCCAATTGCTTCAATTGGCTAAGTGTGGCTTTTACATTGGGGTATTTATCACTCCAAGTAAATACTTTATAATTATCCATGTAATTAATATCACTCACAATTACATCAGCTGGCATTTTAAGATTGCGAAATGTTTTAGCAATAGTGAGCAATTGTTCAGGATTGTCATATCCCCAACGCGATTGTTGAAATCCTAGACTCCAAAGTGGTGGCATTGGTGTTCTTCCCGTTAGTGCTGTATAGTCTTTAATAATTTCCGAAACAGTACTTGCCCCAAATACATAATAATTCATTTCGCCATCGTCAGCACCAAAATGAAACAATTCTTCATCTGCACCGCCACCAAAATTAAAATAAGATTTATGGGTATTATCGAAGAAAATGCCATAGACATTCTGTTGATGAATGCCCACAAAAAAGGGTATAGTTGCATAAAGCGGATCTGCATTGTTTGCATAAGCTGGCGCGTCTGTATTCCAATTTTGGTAAAAACTTCCCCTTCTATTGATATCACCTGTTTTTTCACCAAGACCTATAAATTTTTCATCTGAATGCAATTGTTTGTAACAACTTACTTGATTGCCAAACCAGCTTACACCTAGTGTAGTATCGTCTGCACAAAGCAATTGATGATGATTGTTGTAAACTGCTACTCTAAAAGGTTGAGTATGCACATTAACTACTAAAGAGTCTGTTGCATATTCCCAATTTGCTTCATCTTTTTTCGAAGCTATTATTTTTCCACTAGGCTTCAAATCATCAATGGCAAATGATTCATCTGATACAAAAGGAGTTTTACTTACCCTAATACGAATGGTAGTTGCATTGAATGCTTGAATGCGGGCATAAGCATTTGTCAGCTTAAAATCAACACACGCTTCTATTGATTTTTGTTGCAAAACATTCCCTATTTGCTCACTCAATCTGCTCATTTGTGCATAAGATTTATTAATAAAAATGGTAATAATGGCAAAGAAAATCAATCGTTTCATAAAACTAAATTTTGATAAATTATAAGGCAACTACTTAATCGCAAATTAAATATGGCAATGCAAAGTAATAGAGATGACTTTGAATGTGTATAAATTACACAATAATTATTTGGTTCTGCAAAATCCTAAGCTTCAATAACACCGAAATGCCACTCAATGCATTAGTTTATAGCGCAAGCAAATAAATAAATCGCATTAACCATTAACATCTTATTCTAGGAATCAACACATAAACTTTCCATCTCATTTTCACCTCAGCATCTATGCACCCACACACACTTATATATTTGCCAAAAATCGGTTTAAGAATATGTTGCAAGTAAGTTTATTGAAGAATAATCCAGATTGGGTAAAAGAAAGATTGAGTGTAAAAAATTTTAAACAACCAGCCTTAGTTGATACCATTATAGAATTGGATGATGCTAGAAAAGCTGCACAAGGTGGATATGATACTGCCCAAGCAGGCATTAATACAGCTTCTAAAGAAATAGGAAAACTAATGGCACAAGGACAAAAAGAAGCTGCTGAAACTGCTAAAATACAAGTGGCTTCTTTTAAAGAACAAGCAAACGGTTTTGCGGAGCAATTGGCTATTATTGAAAAGCAATTACACGATGCATTGGTACAATTACCCAATTTACCGGCTCAAGAAGTGCCATTGGGTAAAACTCCAGAAGAAAACGAAGTGGTGAGAGAGGGTGGCGTATTACCAACTCTTTATGAAGGTGCAGTAGAACATTGGGTTTTATTAGAGAAATACAAACTGGTAAATTTTGAATTAGGCAATAAAATTACAGGCAGTGGTTTTCCTGTTTATACTGGTAATGGAGCGAAACTGCAACGCTGCTTGGTTCAATATTTCCTAGATTTCAATACAAAAGCTGGCTATTTAGAGTATTTACCTCCATTTATGGTGAATGAAGCAAGCGCTTTTGCTACCGGACAATTACCTGACAAAGAAGGTCAGATGTATCATGTTACAGAGGATAAATTGTTTTTAATCCCTACCGCAGAAGTACCTGTTACAAATGTGTATAGAGATACCATTTTAAAGGAAGAAGAGTTACCAATAAAAATGACTGCCTACAGCCCATGTTTTCGTAGAGAAGCGGGTAGCTATGGAAAAGATGTGCGTGGATTAAATAGGGTACATCAATTTGAAAAGGTAGAAATTATTCAAATAGTACATCCTGATAAAAGCTTTGAAGTGCTTGATGAAATGGTAAAACATGTAGAGCAATTATTGACCGAATTAGGATTGCCATATAGAATCTTGCGCCTTTGTGGTGGTGATATGGGTTTTGCTAGTGCTATTACGTATGATTTTGAAGTGTATAGTGCTGCACAGAAACGTTGGCTTGAAGTAAGTAGCGTAAGCAACTTTGTAAATTTCCAAAGTAATAGATTGAAATGCCGTTTTAAAGATGCTAATGGCAAAATACATTTAACCCACACACTAAATGGTAGTTCATTGGCATTACCAAGAATTGTGGCTTGTTTACTTGAAAACAACCAAACTTCTGAAGGAATCCTTCTTCCTGAAGTTTTGCATAGATATTTTGGAGCAAGTGTAATTGGATAATTATTGAGTTATACATATTTCTCCCACTATTTATTATGGCTTTTATGCTTTGATAAATAGTGGGAATTTTTAAATAGTAATAGAAAAATGGGTAATGCAATACCAGCCTGACTTTTTAGTTCGTGTTTCTAACAAAATGGCTGCTTCTTATTTAGGGATAACACCTGCTACTTTAAGCAGAATAAAATCGAAATTGTAAGCTATGTGGACTTGCCCAAAATGTGAAAGAGAACTAAAGAATCCCAACCAATGGCACAATTGTGTAAAAGTAAGCATTGACAGTCTTTTTGAGGGAAAGTCAGATGAGTTGATTTTAATATTTGATAAATTACTTTCAGAAATAGTTGATTGGAATAATGTGGCTGTAAGTGCTACCAAAAACTGTGTTGTATTTGTACATAACCAAACCTTTCTTATTATTAGACCAATGAAAAAGGAATTAGACTTAAAATTCTATTCTGAAACCCAACTAGAAGAAGAACCAATTGTAAAAAGCATATTCTATTCTGGCAAGTATGAAAATCATATTAGGGTTTCTAGTATAGAACAACTTACTTCTAACGTTTATCAATATATTAAACAGTCCTACCAATTACTTTAACTGACTGCAAAAACGTTGACATAGGACAATTCTATAAACTTTAATACCACCCACTTTTGCCAAAATTTAAAAATAGAACTATGGCAGTTTTACACACTATTGGCATTAAAGTAAAGATTTAGGGAAATCACTTTCTTTCTACCGCACGTTAGGTCTTGCAATCCCTGATGGGCAAGACAATGAACACCATGTAGAGTACACATCTGACAATGGGTACAGCATTGGATTTATTCCTGAAAGCACCATGTTGCAAACAGACCCAAATTGGGTTGCACCAACTGGAAACAACCGCATTAGTTTGCAATTTGAAAGTGCTTCACCAGCTGAGGTTGATACTACTTACAACAAATTGATCGAGGCGGGTTATCAATCATTTAAAGAACCTTGGGACGCATTTTGGGGACAGTGCTTTGCTCAAGTGATAGACCCAGATGGAAACAATGTTGGTTTCTTTGCAGAATTGTAAAATTATTAAGCCACGAGACTTTGGTTCGTGGCTTTTTTAATTTTTTTATTAGTTGAATTTACTGCTTGTTTGGTGGAATATTGAATCTTTCGAATTGTTAGGATATGAATGTAATCGGTTTTAGGAAAGGACGGGAATTAGGAAGGTTTTATTGGGTGTTTTGGAAATCCGAAAATTGTTTATAGACTCTCTTTGAACCCCCTCCCCCCACTTAGAAAGTAGGCTAGAGGGGTAAAAACATAAGCTAGGGGGGTAAAAAGATAACCCAACTTAGTAAAAAGACAAGCCAGCTTCTCTTTGAACCCCCTCCCCCTACTTAAAAGATAAGCTGACCGAGCAAAAAGATAAGCCAGCTTAGCAAAAAGACAAGCCAGCTTCTCTTTGAACCCCCTCCCCCCACTTAAAAGATAAGCTGGGTGAATAAAAAGAGAAGACAGCTTTGTTTTAGAGTGAGTCACCCCCCTTCCTAAGCCCCCCTCCCACTTATATAGGTGGGGGGCCTTACTTAAAAGCATGGTTACCCTATTACTTCAGCACAAACTGAAAAAAGGCTTAGAAATTTATCTTATAAAAACAATGAGTTTTACTAATCACTGTTGTTGTATCTCCTGACCAACAACAAAAATGAATATTATTTTTTGTCTGAATCAGGATTTACAGGATTTTTTGTCTGAACCACTGATTTAAAGGATTATTTGTCTGAACCATGATTTATAGGATTTATATGATTAACATGATTTCTTGGGCGTTTGATTTTTGATTTTAATTTCATGTGAACGGGTAATAATCATGTACATCATTTAATCATTTTAATCGAGGTTCAGATGCTGTTTGTCTGAATCAGGATTTACAGGATTATTTGATTAGCATGATTTATTTGTCTGAACCGTTGAGTAGTTTGTCTGAACCACTGATTTATTTGATTAAATGATTTACACTGATTTTTTAATCATGTAAATCAAATGAATCTGTTTAATCAAGGTTCAGACAAAATCACATCAATCAAATAAATCAGCTTAATCAGCGGTTCAGACAATATACTATTCCACCATCATTTTAGTTTGATACACTAGTTTGTTTTCACCGGCATGATATACACACAATTGATATATCCCTTGTGCAATTGTTGGATTAAGTGGCAAAGTATAAAGTGCTTCCGCACCTACATGTTGCATATTCTGTTCATAGCATTTTATGCCCATACTATTCACTATTGCTATTTGGTATTTACCAGCAGGCATTGCATGAAATTGCAATTGCATATTCATTGCTTTTATAGGGTTTGGAAATAAGGTAATGCTTGCAGGTACCATTGTTTCTGAAACCAATTTCACCGTATTGCTATACCAAGTTTTTCCATCCTTATTCACCATTTTTATGCGATAAAAAGCTGTAGGTGCTACTGATTTATCTATAAAATCAACTGCTTTCTTCCCTTCCACTTTTGTGGTATAAATGGTTGTAAAGATTATGCCATCATTGCTTTTTTCTACATTGCATTCACTAATTAATGCCGCATATTTTATATTCCATTGAAGCAAAGCAATACTAGTACTATTTGATTGAAGCGTAGCCGTAAGCAAGTATAGATTATTTGCCAAAGGCACACTACTATTTAGCAAAATCTCTAGTCTGTTTTTTCCATAACTAGCGGTATCGGAAGTAGCAGTTATGTTGTAAGAAGCATTAGCAAGTAAGTTTTGCTGTGTTTGCAAATAATTGTCTTTTAATACACAACCTGTTCCTGCATCAAAACCTTGCATTTCAGAAAGTTTTAGTACAAATTGCCCTACTGTACTGCTTTTAAAAAGAATTGAAATGGTATCCCCAATTGATAGTTCATTGCGAGTAGCAATTGCCAAAGGCACTCCTTTCTTCAAGCTAGCCAAACTTTGTTTTCCCGTATTAAATGATACAGCATCCCAATCTGATAAATAGCTTTTGCTGCCATTGCTATTGTATCTTACCACTATTTCATCTAGCAAAGAATCTGAGTTGGTATATAAACCAAGTCTTATTCGTTTTTGATTGCTAGTTCCAAAATAGTTGAGGTTGGGCAGTGTTACATCTATCTTGTTGGTTTCTTTGAAAGTTAGGGTTGTTCCTTTTTTATTGGCTTCTACTATAAATGCTTGGCCGGTAGCCAGTTGATGCCCAATTGCATTGCTGTATCCATTAGCGGCATTTACAAATACACCATTAGAATAGGTAGAATAATTGCCATTTCCTATAGGACTTTGTGTCCACATTTTATTGGCTATTGTGGTATTGCTCGCTTGCAATGCATTAAAACTTATGGGGTGGTAATATGGATTTGCCACTAATGAATACAAATATTTGGTAGTATCATTTAATGCAACTGTTACATCACCTTGAGATAATACGCCTGTAGCATTTAATACCACATTGTTTGGCGGCAAAGGATTGTTTCCATTTAGTTGGTCTAAACAATTGTTTGTATTTCTATCGCCTCTTACATTTACTCTATAGCCTACTCCAGGTATTAAACTAGTTGCATTGGTATTCGGAATAGAAACCCATCTATTTCCATTTACCAACACCGCATTGTAAGTAAACATGGTTGGCGTGTTTTTACTCGTTACATCAAAACCATTGTTGTTGTATTTATCCGTAGCAATAGTTCCATTGCCATTGGTAGAACCACAGGTTTGTCCGCCCGTACCTACGCCTGTTATATATATGTTTTGCTGCCAAGCATTGCGAATGGTTTGCGAAACAGCACTTCCTATAAAACTATATTGGCGACTGCTTTTTGCAGGGATAAATAATTGTGTGGTAACATTTCCAACTATTGTACCGCTTCCTTGTGGCACTCTTGCCATACTCGTAGCAGTGGCAATTAAAGTGATATTTCCATTGGCATTCAATGTACCTAATTGAGGTTTTAAAGTGCCAATAATATTTAATGAATTGCCAACGGTTACCGTTCCAGAGGTATTGATAGTTAGACTGTTTAAGGAATTGCTTGTTCCAGCATTTTGCTGATTAAAATACAAAGTACCCGAACCAAGCACATTTAATGAAGAAGTAGTTGAACCTGTAATAGTTCCTGTTCCACTCACAACGCCATTGATAGTAAGAGTATTTCCATTTAGATTGATACCTGAAAGAAGCGAGCAATTATTTACGGATAGATTTGCTGTAAGCTTTGGTGAAGTGGTATTGATGATAACATTTGTTGTAGCAGTTGGCAACACACTGATGCACCAATTACTAGCTAGGTTTGCATCAGCACCATCAGCACCAAACCATGTTCCTTGAACACAACTCGTATTTACTGCATTGGTATTGCCTATCACATAATAATAATTGGTGTTTGCAGCTAAGCTTAATGCGGTTTTAGTAAGCGAATACATCCCATTGCCCAAAGAACTAGGAATACCCAAAGTAGTTGTAGAGTAGGAAGAATTATAAGTACCCAATTCACAAGCATTGCCTGTATTAAAATTGGCGGCTTTATTGGCATTATTAAACTGATAAACGATAGATAAGGTAGCAGCAGCAGATGACAGCATATTCCATTGTGCATTCAACATGGCAGTACTATTAGAAACAGTATTTGCGATAGTTGATTGAAACCCTACACTGATATTTGAAGCTGTTGTAGAAGTTCTGGTAATAGTTAAAGGATTGTAAGTGGTATTAATTCCTACAGGGAAAATAGTAGCCGTATTGGTTGGAATGGAATTAATATATAGCCTTCCTGTGCCATTTGTGTTTACAAATGAATTGCTATTTCCTCCACTTATAGATGTAGCAATTAAATTATTAGCCCCTAAATGAATATTGCCATTTGTTAGCAATATGTTTCCAGTAGTGGTTATACTGTTATTCAAAGAAACCCCAGCAGCATTGTTTATTTGTATGGTTTGCAAAGCAGGAATAGAAAGCGTTCCACTAATAGAAATGGTTTGCAAGCTAGTGCCATCCAAAACAACTGTAGAAGCAGACGCTGGATTAAAAATTAATAAAGATGCGCTTGCAACATTGATGTTGCCTTTAATATGATTGTTGCTACCAGTGGCAGTGATTGTAAGGGATTTATTTAACACAGATAAATTATCTATACTAAATCCGTTGCTACCTGCAACCGTAGTTCCTGTGGATGTGTAGTTGTAAATTACATTAGAAAAAGACCTTCCATCAAAGGCCATTGAACCAGAAGTATTGGTTTGGATTTCATAGGTGCTACCGGTTAAAAAAGCAATTGTAGTAAATCCTGTTCCACCGAAAACATCACCAGCAACTTTGTTTACTAGTTTAGACCCTGCATTGAAAATCACACTTGAATCTTTTACAGAAACACTAGATATAGTACCAGTAAAAGGAACGGTAGAAGTAAAAGACTGTACCGTAATTATTCCACCAGAATTTACTTGAACTGCACCATAGTCTGCTGCTAAAAGCGAATGTGTAGATGAACCCTGCCCTAGATAAAAATTACCAGAAATCCTTGCAGTTGCCCCTGAAAGAATTTGGATATTGGTGGTGTTGGCGCCAGAAGTAGTAAGCGTTGAGCCAGATTCTATAATAAAATCATCACCATCTATTAGTCCATTTATAAGATAACTTCTTGCTGCGGTAGAACTAAAAACTACATTGGCATTGTTTCTTAAAATTACTTTTCCTACATTGGTTGTTGCTGTTGCTCCTACGGTGATGGTTCCTTTTACGCCACCGCCAATATCATTACCATCGAAAATATAAACATCTGTTTTTGCAGGAGTGAATCCAGTAAGCGGTGTTCCTCCTAAAGAAGTGCTCCATACTGCTGCATTCCATACATTGCTTGTGCTTCCACCTACCCAATAGTAAATTGGTGGTGAGATTGTAAAACTGTTGGAATAAACCGTAGTGAACCCTACAGCCGAAAATTGAATAGTTGCATTGTTTACAATTGTTGTTGCGCTTACACTTAAACCAGTAAATGTTGCTATACCATTTACCGAAATAGTGGATGTAGTACCACCAACAGTCCAATTACTTCCGCCATAAACATCGGCAGTTATAGTAGCAGCACTAGTAGTAAGGTTATTAAACAAATCAAGGATATTGATAATGGGTTGCGTAGTTAATACTCCCGAATAAGCATTTATTCCACTTGGTTGTGTTACAATAGAAAGCACTTTCGGCAATCCAACTGCTACTGTTTGAACTACTGAATCAGTAAAATAATTCGTTGCGCTAATTTTAATTTTATAAGTACCTGGGGTTCTTAGCAAACTACCCGCAAGTCCATTGGGATTGATGGTAAGTAAACCTGCCGATAACGTATAATCAGTTGGAGAAGTAAGCGTGGTTGTGCCAAAACTTACCGTTGTAATAGCAGCTCGCCAAGTAGCATCGTCATTAAATGTTATGCTATAATTACTGTCAATTCGTGCAATAGTTGCTGGGGTGAGCACAGGTGGGGTAAAAATGATGGCATTGTTAGCATATACTACCGCCTTAGTTTTGTTAATGGTAAAAGTGGTAGTACCAACAAAAGTTCTTTGAGGTCGAACCAATTCCTTGGTAATATTACCTACCACACTAAATAGATGATCAAAAGAAGTGAGGATGTATGTTTTGCCGTTAACCTTTTTTATTCCATCAATCTGGAACAATTCATTCATGCCACTTTGAGTAGTAACTGCTCCAACTGGAGGATTGACTACTGTGTATGTTCCAAAACGCAATGAAATCCATTTGCCTTTTAATTCTACACCTTCGGGTATGATAGCATCAGTAATAAAAGCATCGTAGTCATCCCCTTTGGCTTTTCGCAATGTTCCGGTGATTGTGCCTGAATATACAGAATCCGAAGGCGTATAGTTTATTTTATTGTAAACTAGATTTCTTCCATTAAACAAATAACCTTTTACAGTACTATTTACATTGGTAAAAATGCCCACCTTACCTCTAATCGTATACATACTATCCAGAGTGGTGATGGTTTGTTTTGCAGAATCTCCAGTTATTAATTCATGATTCAAATTGATTAATGCAACATCTTTTCTTCCGTTTGCAAACTGAATAGATAATGCTAAGAATTCATCTGTAGAACTAGTTAAGGGCAATTTAGTAACTGATGTTATAGCAGATGCACTACCAAAAGGTTCTATCACATGAACAAAAATGCTTTTAGAGTTGGCAGATGTTCCTACTCTTTGCTCTATTAAGGCTGGGCGTTTGTAATAATCAAAAGTTGTTGCCACACTTCTACGGTATGCCACTGGAGATTGGGCTATATTAATCATAGGGCTGCCATCATCCAATCCAAAAACCTTCACACCGTCTGTTCCTGTGCTATTTTTAAAAGTTACTTGCCAATTACCATTTGATTGTGCAGAGTCTTTTGCCGTTAATGCACCATACCAATTGGTGTCGTCAGCTTCATTTATGGGTCTAGTATACGTTTTACCAGCAGGTAATAATGGAGTAGTACTAGTACTTCTAGCCAAAGGAAGTGAAGAAGTATATGTTTGGTCTATCTGGGTACTTCCATTCAATACATAATCGTGGTTTGTGCCCCCTTTTACCACAAAAACATCTATCAAATAAGGCGCAGTTAAATCAACCGTATTCAAAATATTTAAGCGTTGATATCTTGTTACTAAACTTGGTCCATAAATATTATTACTATATCCTTCTGTTACCGAAATACTATCTGTATTGGGTTCAAACATGGTTATATATCCATTTGTAAACACATGCCCACTATTTCCAAATACTTGTTTAGCTGCATTGTATTGATTGGTATTTTGATCTACAACAACTAAATTTTTAGCAATTGCACTGTTTGTAAATATTCTACCTGCAATCCTCGAGTACCGAATATTACCTAACTGTTCATTCCCATTAGCAAATAAAGTAATGCCTAAATTTCCGTTATGAACATGATTTGCATAATCTATCAAATGAAAATTAAGCTGTGTCTGCTGGTTTCCTTTTCCACTTCCAAGCATTGCATGTCCATAAGCAGGCAATAAATAAGATTGGGTGCTATCTCTTGCTATCGAATTGTCTGCTTGTGTATCATCAAAAGGGGCTAAATCTCCAGTAGGAAACGCCACAGAATCTTGTACAGTAGCTGTTCTATAAAAGAATGGTGTTCTAAAAGAGGAATTAATTGCTGCTTGAGACAACCCATAATCACTGCCTTTAAACAAATAGTAGAATTGAGAATTAATTTGTGCTGCTGAATAATTTTCTTTGGCATATCCTTCATGATAAGAAAATGATTCCGACAAAATGCCATCACGTTTAAAGTTTCTTTGTTGTACTGTATCAAAAAATGCATCAACAAAAGTCATTATGTTTTTTTTATCCGTTGTATCCCCACATACTTCAGCCACTCTAATCATATTAGATATGTGATACATCAGGTTAGAAATAACATGTTGATCCATCGTAGGAACATTTATTAACCAATTGGTGATATTTAGAAAGAAATTAATTCTTATAGAATCAAGTACATTGTATCCACTATCAGCAGCAATTTTTTTAATTGCAACACTTTCATAAATATAATCGAAAGCAAGTATTGGCCCATCTTCCAATTCATGGGTTAACCCATTATGATCAGAAGCTCTTTGAGCTAATACTGTTGTTCTTTTTGCTAATAATTTATCTCTATCAATAGGTGTTTCTAAATTCCATCCTAATGTCATAAAATATTTAGGAACATTCTTAGACCATTTATTCAAAGCTAAAGCAACATATCTAGCATACTTTTCATTGCCACTTCGCTGATAAGCTGAACCTAAAATGGGCAAGTTGTTATTCAAAAAATCCATTTTTTGGTAATCTATCTGTGCATCTACATAAGTAGTATCTTTACTTACAGTAATGTAATAAGGTACTAAAACTGTATCCCCTGTCATTACTTGGTTCTTATACGATTTGGGGCTTGAGCCATATTGATAGGCAATATACTTTCCATCTCTTATTTGATTGGGTGTATCCGGGAACCAATACCATGTTGAAACATCTGGCTTTCCATCGCTACTAGGATTTAATTGTAAACTCCTAGGTGCTTGCTTTGGCACCAATTCTAACCATTGCGATTCAGAATATTTATTAACCAAAGAATCAGCAATCGTCAATACCGTACTTAAACTTGAAACAGCATTGAAAGGACGATAAGGTGGCTGATAAGCATCATTTGGAATATATTTCTGCACCAACAATGCCCCTATTTGAGGCCCAAAAGTGGAAGTATTTGTGCTATTGTAGCTATTTGAACGAATGCGATAAGTAACTGGTGTTTGAGAAACAATATTGTTTCCGGCTATTGTATCTAATTGAATATAGGTATTATAAGAAGGATAAGATACAGATGCAACTTGCACCCATGTACCGTTTGGCTGTTTACTTTCAACAACGAATCCTAAACTGCTTGATCCATATTTGGTTGTTACAAATAAAATCATCTTACCAACACTTGGAAGCGTGGGTAATTGTAAAAAACTCTGTACTTGATTTTCGGCAAAAGTTGGAAAAGTTGCATTGGCATTTCCTGATTGATAAAGGTTTTTTAGGTTGATAATGCCTAGTGAATCATTATAATTTGATGCCCTAATCTGAGCCACTGAATAATTTAATGCAACGCCATTTGCAGTAGCCTGATTGCCTAAGTTCTTAGCAGGTATTGTAGCAATAGCACTTGTTGATCCATACCATCCAGAATATGTAGGGCTGGTATTATAGTTTTTAGTGATCGTATTATTCCCCCAATTGGTAGATAAGAAATTATCTATAATATAGCAGTTACTCGAATCAATATGCAATAATGCACCAGTACTTACAGGTTTTATTTGTGAATAGGATTTTGAATTAACCAATATGAAAGCTAAAAAATGAAGTAGGTGTAGAAACCCTTTTGTAAATTTTTTTACACTCATATAATGACAATTAAGCAATCTTGAAATATAATGGAATGGTTTTATAAGTTTTATATTGATTAATTTCAGTAATTAATTCCGCTATAAAGCACCAAAATGTTCATATTTTGGTTTGGATTGTAAAATTGCTCTATAATTAAAAAAGGCTGTCTTAGAATCTAAGACAGCCTTTTTTATATTTACTATTCTACTGATAATTTAGTTTCACCCACTTTTCCTTCTGAACCTAGGATGCTTACAGTGTAAACACCTGCTGACAATTGTGTTCCAATATTAATTGCATGATTGGCTATTCCGCCTTCATGTGTAACAATTTGGTTTACTACTTTTTGTCCTAATGCATTGTAGATAATTACTGTGTATTTACCTGCAACTACATTGTTCATTTGGATAGTTAATGCTTTTCCTTTTAATGGGTTAGGATACAAACTATAAGTAGCTTCCACAGTTGCTTTCTTCATTTGAGCAATATTGCTGTATTGAACTGAACCATCTATGTTGGTTGCTTTAATGCGGTAGTAAGTATTACCTGCTGCAATATTCTTATCTTCTGCACTATAGCTTGCTGTATTGCTGTTTTTTGCAATAACTGCTTCACCAACTTTATTGAAGTTCTTAGCGTCGGTTGATTTCTCTACTATATATGTAGCTACTTTCTCTTCGCCTTGGGTATTCCAATTAATGGTTGCTATTTCATTTTTCAAAGTTGCACTTGCATAGATGGCTTTCACACTCAATGGTGCTGTTGGTTTGAAGATTACACCAAATCTATTGGTGTAAGTTGCTGCAACTGCATTGTCAACTGTGAAGTTTACTTTGTTTACTCCATTTGTTAATGCAGTAGTAGTTTTCAAGTAAGCATCATACAAATAAGCTGTTAAACCATTCGCTGTGAAGGAACTTCCATTAACTTGCAATTGATAATCTTTTGTAGCTAATGATGCTAGTTTCAATACAATACTATCATTTGCAGTTGCCAATGCTCTACCGTTAATGCTCAAGTTTACATTTGAATGAACTATAGAGATATTGTCATTCGCATTGTTCATCTTAGCCGCATCTTCATTGCTGTTATAGCTATTGCTATATCCAGCTTTGAATACCGCTACTGCTCCATCTGTCAAGCTATATACATTATCTGTAGGTAGTTTTCTTAGCAACGTAAAGTCCATTCTGTTGATATTATTTACTCCAAATACCGCAGTTTGGGTAGTGTTGGTCACTTTCGCTGATTCAGTGAAAGTGATGACAGGAGTAGTACTTGTGTTTTTAACAAAGATGGATTGACCGGGTTGTAAGATGCCTGTTACATTTGATAGTGTTACATTTTTTACTCCATTAAGTACAACTACATATTTACCCGTAGAACTAATTGTAGGATCAAAATAGTAGAACTTATTAATGCTTGTACCATTACCATCTATGCCTGTTGCACTTACTTGCGATAAATCTACTGGACATACATAAGGATTAACGATTGCGCTATAGCCTGCAGCAGCGGTATTTAATTTAGTTGTGCTACTGCTATAAACTCCATTACTTACGCCTGTTGTTGAATAAACCACATTGCCGGTTATCAACTTACCTGTTGCTCTGATAGCTGTTGCATTTACCATGTTTAAATTACCATTTGTGCCTTGAATATGCAAAGTATCAAACATGCTAAAGCTTCTATCGCCTCTTACCAATACTCTATATGGTTGATATGGATCTAAATTGGTATTCTTTGTATTCAATACATAGAACCAATGTGTTCCTTGTATTCTACCTGTAGTGTAGTTATTTACATTCGAATTGTCATAATAAGATGTCCAATTGGATGAATCTATTGTCTTAGTATAGTCTATACCTGTTGTAGCATTAAAGCCTTTGCTGCTACCTGCTTCTCCTGTAATGAAGATACCTGTTCCACTTGTATAGGCTCCGCCTTCTTGCCAGTTAGTAAACATGCTACCTGCATTGGCTACGCCTGGTGCTATATCTCTAAAGCTTCTTAAACCATTTGGAATATAACGTTCTACTACTACATTACCGGTAATTGTACCGCTATTGCCTGATGTACCTACAGGAGCTAGGATACCGCTACTTGTAATGCTGTTTGATTTCAACACTACATTACCGTTGGTAGTTAGTGTTCCTGATTTCAAAGTTAAAGTACCAGTAATATTTAACTTATTACCACTTGTAATTGATAGTCCATTACTATTATTTAGCGTAAAACTTGCTACTGTTCCAGATCCATTATAGGATTGTGCAGTAGAACCATTCAAAACCAATGTTCCTGTACCAGAAATAGTTCCATCGTTTCCAAAATTGCTAGAAACATTCAATGTTCCATTATTTACCAAGGTTGCGCCATTGTTAATAGTTAGTTTACCAACTGTTTGTGTTCCACTAAATACGGGACTCGCACTTGTTGCTGCAATAATTGGATCGATACCAGTGGTTGGTACACCATTGTTCCAGTTTGCAGGATTTGTCCATGAAGTATTTGAGGTACTTGTCCAAGTAGTAAATGCTGACTCTACCGCACCACTATTCCCTATTACTAAGTAGTTATTACCTGATGCCGGAATTGCAATACCTGTTTTAGTAGCAATTATAGTTGAAGTTCCAGAAGTTGTAATAGCACTAGTTGTATAAGATGTACCGTTGGTAAATATGCCTAAATCATTTACACCTACTGTATAACCAGTTGCCTTATCAGTTGAATTATATTGGAATAAAACTGTAGCTGTTGTTGCAGCACTTCCTAATACAGACCATTCTAAATTCACCATTTTGGTTGCATCGATTGGTGCATTAGTAAAGGTAGATTTTACAAAAGTGGTTAAGTCTGATGTGCCTGAGGTATTAGTTATTGTTAATGGAGCAAATGAAGTAGCAGTTCCTATAGGGAAATAAGTAGCGGTATTACCAACTGCTTTTCTTGTGAAAGTACCCGTTCCATTTAATACTATGTATTTACTAGCACTAGGTGTTCCTGTGTAGGTTACCCCAGAACCAAAAGTCAAATTGTTATTTCCAAGGGTAATTTTTCCACTAGAAAAACTATAAACACCGTTCACAGTAACACTACTATTTAAAGTAACTCCTAATGAATTACTTACAGAAAAATTATTAATCAATGTACTGCTTGTAGGCAGCTCAGGTCCTGTTACTTGAGCAGAAGTTCCATTGTATGTAATATTAATTGAAGTAGTAAATACTGGGGCAGCAGTAATACTTCCTGCTACTCGATTAATTGTACCACCATTAGGTAAGGTTATATTGTTACTGGTATTATTTAAAACTCCGTTGGTAAGATTCAATGTTCCATTTATTGAAACTGGTGTTCCAAGAGTAAGTGTACCAGAACAATTAACAGTAAAAGTATTTGCCACTTGAGCCCCTGAAGTAAAATTCAGAGTAGCAGAAGTTCCGCCATAGTTAATGGAAGCATTGGGGTGACCTGTGATAGTTCCAGCTCCTGAAATAGCACCATTAATCACTAGTGTGAAAGTTGTGCCTGGAGCTAAAATAAGTAATCCACTATTGGCAAGATTCGTTATTGTTCTACCACCAGTAATTGTATAATTAACACCATTAGCAATGGTTAAAGTACCAGCTTTACCGTTTACAGGGGTTGATGGCAATTCCGTGCCTAGATTACAAGTGTTGTTGATAGTAATGTTTACAACATCTGTACTTGTAGTACCATAATTCGGCGTTCCTGAGAATGACCCTGCAGCCCTAACGATTGTTGAGTTATTGGCCATTGTTAACACATTAGAACTACTAACAGTAAATACACCAGCTGTTAAAGTAAGTGTGCCATTAACAGTTCCTGAACCAGATAGAGTAAATCCATTGGTATTGTTGTTTAATTCTAGGTTATTGTATGTTAATCCAGCTACTGATACTGATGCAGCAGTTGCTGTCATTAATACTTTACCTGTGCTTGAAAGAGAGCCAGAAATAGAAGCAAGGTTACCACCGATTGTGAATGTATTGCCACCATCTGTTAAAGTTCCTGAAGTAAGGGTAAGATTACCAGCAATACCAATATTGGTTGTTGCTGTAATAGTACCAGCAATTTCAAGATTGACAAGATTTGGCGCAGACAAGGTTTTGCTAGTACCAGTCAATAATATTTTACCTGTTCCACTGTGAGTAGCCGTTCCTGAAAGATTGCCTTGAACAGTAATAGTTTTAGCATTATCGGCTAGTGTACCAGAAGTAAGTACCAAATTTCCAGTAATGGTAGGGCTAGATGCACAAGTATAAGTTCCAGATGAAGCGATTTCTACATTACCAAGTGTAGCGGCAGAAATGGTGTTTGCTGCTCCAGTTAGATAAATTTCACCAGCACCAGTACTTGCATGTGTTCCTGTATTAGAAACACTTCCTCCTACAGTAATTGTGTTTCCGCCATCATTTAAAGTACCAGCAGTAAGGGAAAGATTACCTGTAAGTGTGATTGGCGTTCCTAATGTAACTGAACCATTAGTTCCTGTTCTATTTATGGTTAATGAGCTTAAAATTGAATTGTCAGCAAAACTCAAAGTACCAGCACTTCCTGTACCAGCACCGCCAAGTGTTAAGCCTGCTGAAGTACTCGAAATTTTACCTGTACCTGAAATGTTTCCATTGATAGCACAAGAACTTCCAGAAACAATTAAGGTTCCATCATTCACAAGATTCGTTACAGTGCGATTAGACGTCCATGTATATGTTACCCCACTTGCAATTGTTAAGGTACCAATCTTACCTGGACTTACCGTAGCAGCGTCATTAATTTCTACTCCATTGCTGGCTGAAGCATTAATGATAATATTTACCAAATCAGAAGATGTAGAACCCCATACTACTTTACCAACAGATATTGCTGACAAATTGCCAACGGAACTATTGCGAATAAAAGTTGCATTATTATTAAATGTAACAGTAGGGCGCAAATTATCTGCTGAGCTTAAAGTAGCAGAAGAACCAGTACCTATACCGTAACCACCACCATTCATAATCAAACTTGTATTGATTGTAGAAGATCCAGCGAAGCCTCCGGTTGTGATGGTCAAAACATTTATTGTGGGCCCAGTGGAACTATTTACTGGTCCGGAAATAACACCAGAGGAACAAGCAATTTCTAGGTTGCCTAAAGTAACAACTGAGATTGTTTTAGCTGTAACAATCATTCTGATTTTACCAGCTCCCGTATGGGTACCAGAGCCAGCGATATTTCCGCTTAAAGTAATAGTATTTCCCCCATCAGCTAAAATGCCAGAAGTTAGTGTAAGATTACCTAAAATGGCAAATGCAGTAGAAGCTGTGATAGTTCCACTTGAAGCAATTTCTAAATTCCCTACTGATACACCACTTATTGATTTAGAAGCTCCAGACATAGCTATTTTACCCGTACCACTATGTGTTGCAGTTCCTGCTAAATTACCCGCAAGATTGATTGTAAAACCGCCATCAGCAAGTGTTCCAGAAGTTAAGGTTAGATTGCCATTAACCGTTAATGCTGCACTAAGTGTGGTTGTACTGCTTGTATTCGCAATTTCTAAATTGCCTACAGTTACCCCACTGATTGTTTTAGTTGCTCCTGTCATAGTAATTTTACCTGTTCCACCATGCGTAGCTGTTCCTGCCAAGTTACCTGCAAGATTTATTGTAAAACCACCATCTGCAAGTGTTCCTGATGTTAAAGTAAGATTGCCATTAACTGTTGCAGTGGCAATAAGCGTAGTTGTACTACTTGTATTTGCAATTTCTAAATTACCAACTGTTACTCCTGCAATTGTTTTAGAAGTTCCTGTCATTACTATTTTACCAGAACCACTATGCGTAGCTGTTCCAGCTAAATTTCCTGCAAGATTGATTGTAAACCCACCATCTGCTAGTGTTCCAGAAGTTAAAGTAAGATTGCCATTAACAGTTATTGCGGCACTAAGGGTTGTTGTACTACTGGTATTAGCAATTTCTAAATTACCTACTGTTACTCCTGCAATTGTTTTAGAAGCACCAGTCATTGTTATTTTACCTGTACCAGAGTGAGTACCAGTTCCAGAAATATATCCAGCTAAAGAAATTGTATTTCCACCATCAGCTAACGTACCAGAGGTTAATGCCAAATTACCTGAAAGAGCAACTGGAGTTCCTAAAGTTAATGTTCCACCTGTTCTATTAATAGTTAAGTTATTAAGTACTTGCGCGCCAGATGTAAATGATAAAGTTCCTATACTACCAGCTCCAGTACCTCCAAATGAAATATTGCTTGTTGCATCGCCAGTAATAGTACCAGAACCAGAAATATTTCCATTGATAGTTAAAGTATTGGTAGTTCCTAGAGGATATATTCCATTGTTTACAAATGCAGATATCGTTCTACTGCTTGTTACTGTATAAGTACCAGAATTGATAGTTAGAACACCCCAGCCACCTGGAGAAGGTGAAGAACCGAATTCACCAGCTGAAGTCATGGTTGCACCAATGGTTACATTTACTACATCTGAAGCGGAAGTGCCTACACCTAAAGTTCCAGAACTAAAACTGAGTCCACTGCCCGTTTGCATTCTTGCAATTGTGGATCCATTTGCCATAACCAAAGTATTACTGACATTTATACCCAAGCTTCCTCCATCAAGAGTTAGCGTGCCTGTGATGGTTCTACTTATTCCAGCAGAAGCAGTAAATGTTAGGTTATTTGCATTGACTGTTACGTTTGTTGGGCCATTTGTAGCAGGCCATTCCAAGCTACCTGTAACAATAGCTTGACTAGAAGTTCCATTTAATTTAAAAGTAGAACCAGCCCCGTAAACGACACTTCCGCTACCTACTGTCAATGCTTTGCTGCCAGCAATGGTTAAAGTACCTGCTACGTTTATAGTACCCGCCAAAGTGCTGGAGGTACTGGTTTGCGAAAGGGTAATATTGTTGTAACTAAATACTGGAATAGTTTGTCCACTAGCGCTGCTGAAATTAATGGTACTGCCCATATTTACAAACGCTTGGCTGCCAGGGGTGAATGTACCCGCGATGCCTATCGTGCCACTGCTGGCCAAAGTGGTGGTTCCGCTGGCATTGCTTACTGTCAAATTTTGATAGTTAAAAGCAGCAACGGTTTGTCCACCTATTGAATTATTATAATTGATGGTACTACCTGTAATGGTAACAGATTGACTTCCGGGTGAAAAAGTGCCTGCAATACCAATAGTTCCGCTACTTGCCAACGTGGTGGTTCCGCTAGTGTTGCCGATAGTTAAATTATGATAATTGAATGCAACTACGGTTTGTCCTCCAGTAGCATTGTTATAATTGATAGTGCTTCCTGCGATAGTGGCAGCTTGTGTACCTGGTGTAAAAGTGCCTGCAATGCCAATTGTGCCTGTGCTGGCAAGTGTATTGGTGCCAGATGTATTGCTGAGGGTGAGGTTGAAATAATTTCCAGCTATTACTGTTTGCCCCCCTGTGGTGGCTGCATAATTCACAACACCTGATGTGCCCCAATTAATTCCTGATGTGAACGGAGTTGTGCTAAGTGACGAAGTGGTTATAGTACCACTATTGGCTACAGAAGATGGGGTACCTAAGAAATCAAAGGTGGACATGGCAAAAGTTACACCACTATTCACGGTAAGTGCTCCATTAACCGTGATATTAGCAAGTGCCGTTTTTGTATTTGTTCCGGCAAAAGTTAGGTTATTGTAAGTGGTAGGGGCTATTGCAGTGGCATCACCACTTGAAGCCAACAAATTTTGTGTACCACTTCTGCTATAGGAAATAGTACCATTATTTACTATAGAGGTAACTGCTATCGTGGGTGAAATACCCGCTAATTCTAAAGTAGCTCCCGATTCTATCGTGAACGTACCTGCTTTATTGGATGAAGACCTACAAACAATTTGAGTAGAACCAGAGACGGATGATTGTAAAGTAGCACCAGTCTTGATGGTTAAATCACCCCCTGTAGAACTTGTTTTGCTGGATAAAAAACGAAGACTCGTGGCAACTATACCACTTGAAATGGTAATGGCACTACCATGAAATGGGGTTAATAAAGTACCTGTTTGTCCAGCGTTTAAAGCAAAATTGACATCAATTGGAAAGAATGGAAATACAGTACTCCACTCACCTAAAACAGTAATATTACGTGAATTACCTACAAACTTTAAACTACCACTACCTTGAGTTCCTGTGCACATCGTGCTATTTACAACTCCTGTTCCATTTCCCGATGCGGTTTGATTGCTATAAAAAACCCCATCTACCCCACTTGTAACAGCGGTTGAAAGAGCAATTAACAACACTGCCGCTGGATACACTTGACTTGCCGTATTGGAAGCAATATCCGCATTCGTTTTTGCAATGGTGAATGTGGTGGAGGTGGGAGTAGAAGCAATTGTTTGAGTGCCATTCAAAACAGCAAGGCTACTGCTTAAACCGACAATAGTAATTGACTGCCCAGTTGTAAATGGATGTGCCACAGGGGTGGTAATGGTTGCTACGTTACTTGTAAGTATCCCACCACTAATTTGTAGGCCGCCGTAAGAACGGATTTTACCGTTTATCTCAACTGTGTTTGCACCTACGGCTAACACCCCTTGCACGTTCAGATGCAAATCATTACAGGTAGCTGTTGCCACATTTACGGTGATGGTATGCCCTGCTTGGATATACACATTATTGGTTGAGGTGGGCGCAGCACTTGGAGTGGTCCAGTTACCTAAAGCATCTCTTACTTGCCAACTTGCTGGGGTATTCCAGTTTCCGGTAGTAACAGCAGAACGATAATCGCCTGTAGCGGCGGTTTGAGCTAATCCAGATTGAGTAATTAAAAAAACAGTTATTAATAATAAAGCAAAGTTTTGCTTAAAAAAATTGGTTTTTAAAAAACCAACTAGTGTGTAAGATTTTGACATAACAAAGCATTTAATCGTTAGAAAAAGTAAAAAATGTTTAACGATTTGCATGCTAGAAAACAATGTATTTTCTAGAAAAAATTCACCTTAAAACATTTAATTATTGTGTGAAATTAGAATCAGATAACAATTTTATAAAAAAAATCTGCGGTTGCGTTGCCGAAAACGTAACCGAAAAATATTTTCAAGACAAAAAGCCTAATTCATTATAAACTTTAATTGAATTACGATCAATTCACTGTCAATCTAGAATTGACTACAGATAGGTTGTTTTGCAATAACATCATGTTAAAAAAAAATACATTTATTCCAGTTCACTTGAACTTTTCAATTTGTCTTTAAAATGATAAATACGCTTTTTAAATTATTATCAATAACAATTAGGCAAATTGCCTGGCTTCCGGAAAGTTAAAAATCAGGTGAAGTCCACCTTTTCGGAATCCGGAAAGGCTCACAAGAGTAAAAGGGAGAAAATCAGGAAAATTTATCATCAGTAATAAACCCTTTGTTATGAAATCTTGGTAATATTTCTGGAAAATTAAAGGAGGGCACAATGCAAAGGAGATTTTAATGGAGAGCGTTTTTCTGTAATTCCAGATTATTTCTGTAATTAATCTGAAAACCTTTCGGCCTAATAAAATCAATCATTTTACAAAAATCCTATTACTTTACAACTTTTCATTTTTACATTAGAAATAATGAGTCTCGCTTAATTGCTATATGCACATTTCTATCATCATTGTAAATTACAACGTAAAATATTTTTTGGAGCAATGCTTGAAATCGGTTGAAAAATCGGTTTGCAATGTTTCATTTCAAGTAATTGTAGTTGACAATAATTCTACAGATGATAGCATCAATTATCTTAAACCAAAATTTCCTAATGTTCATTTTATTTGCAATACAGATAATGTAGGTTTTGGAAAAGCCAATAATCAAGCTTTATCTTATTGCAAAGGGGAATACATTTTGTATTTGAATCCTGATACCATTATTCCTGAAGACTGTTTACAAAAATGTGTTGATTTTTTTGAACATCATGGAGACTGTGGTGCTTTGGGAGTAAAAATGATAGATGGCAGTGGGAGATTTTTACCAGAAAGTAAACGAGGATTTCCATCGCCAGTTGCATCGTTTTTTAAGTTGACTGGTATTGCAGATATATTTCCTACCTCACCCTTTTTCAATCAATATTCATTAGGCTATTTAAGTCCATTTGAAAACCATAAAGTAGAGGTGTTGGCAGGAGCCTTCTTAATGGCTAGGAGTGAAATTATTCATCAGATTGGTGGATTTGATGAAGCCTTTTTCATGTATGGAGAAGATATTGATCTTAGCTATAGAATACAAAAGCAAGGCTTTAATAACTATTATTTTTCCGATACAACAATCCTTCATTTTAAAGGAGAAAGCACTAAGAAAGGAAGCCTGAACTATGTGAAAATGTTCTATGTAGCCATGAGCATTTTCGTAAAAAAACATTATGCTGGTAGTTCGGCAAAGGCATTTGAATTGATGATTCAGTTGGCAATATTTTGTAGAGCCATTATTGCTTTATTAAAATCAGGGATTGTAAAACTTTCCCTTCCAATTGTAGATGCGATTATTATTTTCTTTTCTTTTTTATGGATTAAAGACTTTTGGATTGAAGTAATGCGTTCGGGTGTTCCATTTACTTTGAATCATTTTCCATTAACATTTCTATCTTTTACCATCATATTCTTGATAGCAGGTGCATTATCGGGTATGTACGACATGCTGGACAAACCATACAAAGCTTTTTTGGCAAGTGTTTCGGGTATTGTATTTCTAGTTACAATTTATGGACTGCTTCCTGAGAGATTTTGGTTTTCAAGAGCCGTAGTAATATTAGGTGGGCTAGCAGCAGGCCTATCCATTTCTCTTTTTAGGTGGATTCTGTTGAAATGCAATCTTATAGAATCGAGCAGTGAAGAATTTAGGTTTCAGCAAACTGCTGTAGTGGGTAGTACAAATGCTTATCAAAGCGTTGCATCTATTTACAAAAAAGCAGGATTAGAAGAGCGGCTTTTGGGAAGAATAGATGTAGGAGACGAAGAGTTGGATTCTATTGGTAGTATTAGAGATATTCAACAATTGGTAAGTAAACTAAATATTAAAGAGCTTATATTCTGTGAAGGAAAACTTAGCTATTATTTAATAATGCAAATAATTCAAACACTACCTCATCAAATAAGTTATCGTTTTATTGGAGAGAATACGGATAGCATAGTAGGCAGTGACAGCAAAGCCACCACAGGGGAAACTTTAGGCGGAGAAGGATATTATAGAATAAATGAAGCTTATCAAAAAAGAATGAAAAGGATATTCGACCTTGCTTTTTCTATCTTTATATTAGTAACACTTCCTTTTCAATTAATTTTTGTAAAAAATATATTTACATTGATAGACAATACTTTTAAAGTATTATTGAATAAAGCTACTTGGGTAGGCTATACATTTGCAGAACCTGCTTTGCCAATAATAAAAAAGAATATTATTACCTGTTTTGGTTTGCCTATTGCTGTGAAACATCCACTTAATAAAGAGGCATTGCATCATTTGAATATTCAATACGCAAAGAATTATGATTTGTGGCTAGATGGAAAGATTATTTTTAAGAATTACAAACAAATAGGTAGTTGATGTTTATTATTTGTACTTACATTTAACCATATTGATATTTGGATACATTTTTTTGATAACATTCATTTATTTTCGTTGAAATACATTTCAACTCCTTATAACTAACGATGGCAATTATTGATTTTAAAGTTCCTTCTCGCATCACTAAAGCACTAGGTTTACCACAGAGCACTCCTAGAAGATCGCAAATAAAGGTGTTGAGAAAGCTATTAAGAAAGGCACGATTCACTGAATTTGGTCAAACCTATCGTTTTGATGATATATTACTTAGCAAGCATCCTGGAAAAAAGTTTCAGGAGCTAGTTCCTACTTTCAATTACAATAAAATATATAAAGAGTGGTGGTATAAAACCTTGGAAGGAGTGCCAGATGTTTGTTGGCCAGGGAAAATAAAATATTATGCGCTGTCATCAGGAACATCTGAGTCTGCAAGTAAGTATATCCCAATTACCAACGACATGCTAAAGGGAAACCAAGCCGTAATGATTAAGCAACTTCTTGGACTAAGAAACTACGATGATGTACCTATAAAAGCAATTGGCAAAGGATGGCTAACACTTGGTGGGAGTACAGATTTAGAGCGTTTTTCTGCTGGTTATTTTGCAGGAGATTTGAGTGGTATTACTGCAAAAAAGTCGCCATTTCTTTTCCAACCTTTTTACAAACCGGGTAAAAAAATAGCTAAAGAAAAAGATTGGAATAAGAAACTTGAAGATATTGTAGAAAATGCCCCTAATTGGGATATTGGTTTAGTTGTAGGTGTACCTGCTTGGATTCAAATGTGTATAGAGATGGTTATTAAAAGGTATCATCTAAACAATATCCATGAGATATGGCCCAACCTATCCATTTTTGTTCATGGTGGTGTAAGTTTTGAACCATATAAAAAAGGGTTTGAAAAATTATTAGGCAAACCACTTATTTACATTGAAACCTATTTGGCAAGTGAAGGTTTTTTAGCTTATCAAGATATTCAAGGTGCAAGAGGAATGAAACTAGTTACTAGCGATCATATCTTTTTTGAGTTTGTGCCTTTTGATGATATTAATTTTGATTCTAATGGAGAAATGATTGCCAAACCCAATGCCCTTATGATTCATGAAGTGGAGGAAGGAAAAGACTATGCTATTCTCATTAGCACTTCGGCTGGTACATGGCGATATTTGATTGGAGATACCATACGTTTTATAGATAAAGCAAGAAGTGAGATAATCATTACTGGACGTACAAAACATTTTTTAAGCTTAGTTGGTGAACATCTTAGCGTAGATAATATGAACAAGGCCATTCAACTTGTAAGCGAAGAATTGAATATCTCTATCCCAGAATTTACTGTTGCAGGCATACCTGAAGGCAATTTCTTTGCCCATCAATGGTATGTTGCTTGTGATGATTCTATTGATAAAATTGTATTGGCATCTTTAATTGATAATAAAATAAAAGAGCTAAATGATGACTATGCAGTAGAAAGAAAAAGTGCATTGAAAGCTGTTTATGTAGAAGTGCTACATGAAAATGTTTTTATGGATTTTATGCATAGTAAAGGAAAAATGGGAGGACAACATAAGTTTCCACGAGTGATTAAAGGAAAAATGCTTGAAGATTGGAATGCTTTTATAAAGAGTACAATAGCATAATCTGGCTTTCTGCAAACAAATAGAAATAGGCTTTAATAGGAAGGGTTTAAATCTCTTGAACCCCTTCCTTCTATTACGCTTATCTCATTGACGAATGTTGCAGTCAAACCAGTAAAAAACAGTTCGCCCTCACAAACAAAAACGCTAACTTTTAACCCATTTGTACGAACCTAATATCAAATGAATTCACTTTATTAATAACCCTTTTTGAATTTAAAAATAACCAAAAAGTAAGATTGCTCAACTTAATTAGATAGTTGTCTAAGAAACAAAAAATCAATTACCATTATCTGTTATCTCTATTTATTTTACAAGACTTACAATAGCATTAAAGCGTTCTTCACTCAATTGGGGTCTAATTACCTGTAAAACTGCTTCAAATGCTTCTGCTCCAGAACTCTTGAAAGCCGTTAAAACTTGAACATTTTCTTCAATCCTCCTTGCCGGTACAATGTATTTAAACCACAAAAGTAAAGTGCTAAAGTCCATATTTTTCATGATTGCAACTTGATGTTGAATTAACTCTTCATCAGTAAAAGCAGTTTGCATATCTACTTCAAGATTTCTATCCTCATTGGCAATTTGTTTTAAGAATTCACCATGAAACTCAGTAAACGACAAATAAAAATCATGTCCTGTTTCATCAGATTGATTACCATCAAAAGACTCCAAAGTGCTTTTTAATTCATATTCCTTTTGCTCTAAAGTAGAATGTACATTCTCAACATATATGGTATCCTCCAAATATTTTTCTTTAAGAGGTGCAAGAATATAGGTGTTTTCATTTTTTGTATGGTTCTTCAACAAATGAAATAAGTCTTTTCCTAAAGATTGAAGTCTTTCAATTTCAGATTTACTTTTATAGTCAGTATTTCCTGCCAATAATGAAAACTGTGACATAATATTCCTGAGTCCTTTGTGAGGTGGGTCTAATGATTTTAACCTATCCATATTCTTCTAAATTTTAAATTTATTAATTCCCAATACATTTTATTGATGATTGTTTTACTTCTTTAAATTATTAATGTAGGATTTTTTATTAATGTTATGTTTTACAGTTATACAGCTTCACATTTCTTCCTTTTATCCTAATTCGAATGTTGTGATACCGAATATTTTTGAATAAGGAATAGATGGAGGCTTATTTAAGTACATTCTTGCACATTCAAAAATGAAAGTAGTTTGATATTTATTTACCAAATCAATAGCAAGCTTATTATTCATTGGAATATCAATGTATACTAATTCGTTGGGTACTTTATTTAAGCACGCTTTATAGAGCTCCTCTGCAACATATTGATCGTCCGCAAAGAGTGGACAAATTTTATAACCTTTTCCTGTCTTTCTCAATACGGTATATCCTTTCAGTAAGCCATTTTCTACATATTTAAAGCTAAAACTATTAGGTTGATTTAGCCAAGGTATCAAAAACTGAGGTCTAGGAAAGCCAAAGCATTCTGCATCATATTTTAAAATATCAGCTATATCTGATTCTGAAATTATTGAAACACTATTATTTATTTTACAAGCTGTTCCTCGCTTCTCATGGCGTTCATCTCTAAAAGCAATTTCAAAACCTCCTTTGTGGTAAAAATCTTGCATTGCTACCACACCATCCATTCCAATTGAAGCTTTTTTATTAATTCTAGAAATTAGTTTGTCCCTTCGTTGATGCCAAAGTTTACGTCCTATTCCTAGATGTCTGTATTTGGGATGAACAATAAATAAGCCCATAAAGCCGAATTCTCCATTATAGGATACAATTGCACCACCAGCTATTAATTCTTGATCATTAAAATATCCATAAAATCCATTTGGATCTGTTTCCCAAAATATCGCTTCATCATTTAATCCTGGATCCCAGCCTTCTTCTTTAGCCCATAATATTAATGTTTTTACCTCTTTGTAATTGAGTTTTATGAGCTGTAGATTTTCAATTTTCATTGTTGATAAAAGATTAAACTTTTTTTATTGGCAGCAAATAATCTTTAGAGATGCAATACAATTAGTTTAATAATAAGGAATTAAAAGTGTAATTGAAAAAAGATTAAGATGACAAATAAGCAATTTAAACCATACATATTTCCTTGAGAACAAATTGTTTGAGAGATTATTAAAACAGAAAAAGAGGTCAGAAAGACCTCTTTTGTACCCGCTCCCGAATCTGGACTTGAACCAGAGACCCTCTGATTAACAGTCAGATGCTCTAACCAACTGAGCTATTCGGGAGTACCTTTGACCCTTTCGGGGTTGCAAAAATAGGGGATGAAAAATACTGACAAAAAATATTTTGAGAAAATCTAAAAAAAACTTGAATTTACTATGCCAATATATATCCCATCACCCCTTTCTTCTAGTGGATATACTTTTAAATAATATCCCTCGCCAGTCGTATTTCTTCCGTTTTGCATATTAAATGCATACCTATGCAAAGGGCAAATTACATGACCCATTGCATTTATAAACCCTTCTGCCATTATTCCACTTGCATGAGGACATTTGTGGGCAAATGCAAATAATTGGTCTTTGAAAACGCCAATAGTTATTTTTTTGCCGTGAACCTCTACTACTAGCATATTGTTGGCATTAAATGCCAACATGCTTCTTGCATCAACTAATTTGTGCCACACCGTTTCTTTTCGCATTTAGGTATACAACATTTCTTTATACGGATAGCGAATGGCATACATTTCTCTCACCTTTGTTATGATGGTCTCGCGCAATGAATCGATATTCATTTTTGCTGATGCAGAAATAAACACACAATTGCCATTCGTTTCTCTATCCCAACGCTCTTTTAATTCCCTTAGAATATCTTGCTTTACACTATAGTCTAGCCATTCATCAAAATACTTTTCTTCATACAAATCCATTTTATTGAAAATGGTTAATATGGGTTTATCAAAAGCTTTCAGTTCTTGTAATGTTTTATTTACTACACCAATTTGATCTTCATATAGCAAATGAGAGGTATCTACCACATGCAATAAAATATCTGCCTCTCTCACTTCATCTAAAGTGCTTTTAAAGCTTTCTACTAAATGGTGTGGTAGTTTTCTAATAAACCCTACCGTATCGCTTAATAAGAATGGCGTGTTCTCAAATACAATTTTTCTGGTGGTTGTATCGAGGGTAGCAAATAATTTATTTTCTGCAAATACATCGCTCTTGCTCAACAAGGTCATTAAAGTGCTTTTACCTACGTTTGTATAGCCTACTAATGCTACTCTTATAAATTCTCCCCTTTCTTTTCTTTGAGTAACAGATTGCTTGTCTATATCTGAAAGCCGTTTTCTTAATAAGGATATTTTATCTTTTACTATTCGTCTATCTGTTTCTATTTCCGTTTCTCCAGGGCCTCTTGAACCTATACCGCCTCCTTGTCTTTCAAGGTGTTTCCACATCCCTTTTAAGCGGGGAAGAATGTATTGATACTGTGCAAGTTCTACCTGAACTTTAGATTGTGCTGTTCTTGCCCTGCGGGCAAAAATGTCTAATATCAAATCGCTTCTATCGAGGGTAAGCATTTTTAACTCTGTTTCGATATTGCTTATTTGAGAGCCTGTAAGTTCATCATCAAATATGACTAATCCTACATTTTTACCCTGAATGTATTTCTTAATTTCTTCCAACTTTCCCTTCCCTACAAAAGTTTTACTGTCTGGCCGTGGAAGTCTTTGAGTGAATCTTTTAATAGTAGTAGCCCCTGCAGTTTCAGCTAAAAAAGCCAATTCATCTAAATATTCTTCTACCTGCTCTTGTGTTTGGTCTTTTTGAACTACACCAACCAAAATAGCCCTTTCTTCTTCTTTTATTTTATGTTTATCTATCAAAGTATTGTATGATTTATAAAATGAATAATGCTTGACTAATACTAAAAAACCCTGAACGCAAGTATTCGCTCAGGGTTCATTTATTATAATATGACAATGTTATAAGCCACCTATAGAAATTCCTACTGAATATGTATTGATGGTTGGGCCAAAGCCATCTTTGATTACACCTAGAATGTTGTAATCGCCGTGTAAAGAAAAGATACCATATCCTACTCTACCACTTACAGCCAATTTTGTAGTATTTAAAAATCTTTTGTTGCTTACTTTTTCAATGTATGTTTTACCATAAAGACTTCCACCACTTGCATTCTGATAATCTTTTCCTTTAGTGTAAGACTTTAGTAGTGTTCCCACTTTTACACCTAAAGATCCCTTCCAACCACTGTTTTTATTTTCTGGATTTTCATATATTCTCACTTCTAAAGGAATTTCAAGAAATATGGTAGTGAGTTTAAATTTATTATAACGGTTGCTATTGGTTCCATCGGTGAAAGGCAATGAACTACCTGTTCCTGCAAGGTTTACAATTTGTTTATCGAAAAATATATTGCTTGTGCCAATTCCCGCACCGTAAGCTACACTGAAGTGTGGATTTTTTTTCATTGGCTTATCAATCATTGCATAAAAATTAAAATGCCTACTAAAGCCTTTTGTTCTGATGCTATCTGGTCTTCCTGACCAACCATCTAATCCATATTGAAAAATAAAATGGTCTGATGGTCTATTATCAAGGTTTACTTTACTCCAATCTTTCTTTTTTGAACTTGATTTTACTGTAGGCTTGGTAATAGTTTTTGCTGAATCTTTTGCTACTTTGTTTTGGGCTTGTGTGCAATAAGTTGCAATTAAAATTAAAATAACACTCAAAAATATTCTTTTCATTCTTACTTGGTTAGATATATAATCTTTTTACGATGACACAAAAGTAGAAGAATGGCATCACATAGCGTTTTAAAATAATCAATCAATCTGGTTAATTGGTTTTTTTAACACTCATTTGGTAGCGTCTATTCATAATAAACAATGCAATGGCCTCTGTTGTAGCTCAACGTTTTAATGATTAATAATGGTTAAAAAAGAGGCTTCATGATTTATTCGTATTTTATTGACACTACTAATTACTTCTTTATTATTTCGTTTTAATCCAGATTATGCAATAGGAGTTTGTTTCTACTCACCACAAAATTTAAAAAAGGGGTGCCTTTGTTTCCAACTAATATAACTTTTTCGAAATTACCACCCTGCCTTACGGACACCCCCAAGAGGGAAATTGTACCCCGACTAACTACAAACTGCCCTTTTTGTAAAGAAGTTATATAATAGACACATAGTTATTTGTTTTGTGATTTTATACATGTGATTTCAACTAAATAATTTCAAATAAACAATTAAGGAATGTGTTGTAAAGTCGCGTTTCTATAAGTTCTATCTTATTTTTAATTCTAAATGTTTATTTTCTATCTGACTATGTGGTTATGTAGCAATGTGACTAAGTTAAGAATTGGGAGTTAGTTGCGAAATGATCATCCATCTGCACAACAGTTGGAATATAAATGAATTGGGCTAAAGCCTATGGACGTGGCTATTATGACCCCATGCTAAAGCAAGGTGCTATTCATTTGTATGGATAATAAAAGTTGCTTAAAATAATTTCATTGACCTATGTGGTGAAAAATATAAGTGGTGAGTAGTAACAGAAATTTTATTATCAATTATTGGTTTTATCAAAAGGCACTATAACGGTGAGGACAATTGGGGGCATAAATTATTCTAATTGAATTCTGGATATAAAAGCTATGGAAGTAGTATTACTGAAATTGTTGTATTAGTTTTTACTTACCTAAAAAGAGACTATTTTAATAGTAGATTTTTTAATTTTAAGTTAAATGCCAATTTTACTTTGGGTTACTTCTTTAACTTTTAGCTTGCAAATGAAAGCAACACAAAATAATATGTAGAGAATAATATTTAAAATATCTATTATTAATTGTATGATTATACCAAGATCTTGAGGGAAGTCTTTCATTAGATTGGTACAAGCAAATAGCGGGAAACTAACACTGTAAAAAAATAAAAGGCTTGTGACTATCCAAAAATTGGTATCAGAAATAAGTTTGATTGCGGTGGGCAATTGAAAAAGCTCGTAAATGTATACGATACATAAGAAGATGGTAAATAAGCAGCCGACTGAATACGTAATAGAATTGAAGTCTTTGATACCTTGTAAAAAGAAAAAATTAAGTATTGAAAAAATGGGAAATATTACTAACATAATATTACTAACCTTAATTATCAATTGTGTTTTAATAATTGATTTTAGTATAGTAATGTAAAAACTAAACTCTAAAAGACCTACAATATTATAAATCCATAAAGTATGAATTCCTTTTTTAGCTAGTGCAGTAGTAATTGCAGACAAGATTGTCTCAATTAATAAAAAAGGTGCAAATAGCTTTAGATATGTAGGTGTTTCTTTTTTGAAAAATAATATTGAAGCTAAAATGAAAGTAGTTAAGATTGTTATAAAGTAAATGATGGTGTACATATCACTCATAGTTAACGAAGAAAGCAAATAATTACTTAGGGCCTGTTTAAAATTTATTTTTATTGTTAGTTGTGAGTCTGAACAATTACGAAGAACTGTAAAGAATGGGATTGAAAACCCTATCATCTTTAGGGCGAGATGCGCTTCGCTAACATCTCGCCCAGCAGATGACACTGATTCTACTTATACAAATTCAACTGCTAATAGTAATTCGCTTGTTAATAGACTTTTAATCATGGTTAAAGCCTTTCACACTATGAAGATTTTAATCACCATGCTAAAGCATGGAGTTAGTATTTAAAGCACATATTATAAACCAAATCTTTCAAAGTGGAACTAAATTGACTTTCAAATTGCAAATATTTATAGTTAATGAAGTGGTTAAAGTGTTAATAGACTCTTTACTCATGGCTAAAGCCTTTCACACTATGAAGATTTTAATCACCATGCTAAAGCATGGAGGTAGTATTTAAAGCACATATTATAAACCAAATCTTTCAAAGTGGAACTAAATTGACTTTCAAATTGCAAATATTTATAGTTAATGAAGTGGTTAAAGTGTTAATAGACTCTTTAATCATGGCTAAAGCCTTTTACACTATGAAGATTTTAATCACCATGCTAAAGCATGGAGTTAGTATTTAAAGCACATGTTATGAACCAAATCTTTCCAATCAAATCTTTAATGAAGGGGTTAAAAGAGCTTTAAGAAATACTAGCTAGTTGCTGTTTTTGAAATAGGCACTAATTGTATGTTTTGTGCCAGGAAGTTGCCGTTTTCTATTAGAATATTGACACTAAACTTCTCGTAGCCTTTTAATGATACATTCAAAATATATGAACCGGGAGTGATTCGTGGAATTTGAAATATGCCTCCTTTTTTACTTTTGGCGGTGCGGCGTCGGCCCGCTTCTAATGGCAATAATTCTATAGATGCTCCATTGAGATTTACATCTTCGGAACTAACGATTCCTTTAAAACCATTGAGACTAACCTGCCGTCTTACTTCTCCTATTAGATTGTTCATTGTATAGCCTTTGACTTTTATGGCATCGGTGTTTTTAAATACACGTTTGCCAACATCGCACAAATCTGTAAGATCTGCCCAAAGGCTATTGATGAGTACATGATTGTCTTTTACCAAACTTTCTTTTTGATTAGATAATAATGTACGGTCAGTTTTTTTATTGAGCAAACTACTTTTGGTAGTGGAGAGATAGGCAATTTGCTGTGCTGTCATGCCTTCGGCGATGAGTTTTGCTTGGTTGGTGCCATCTGCTATGGCTTTGATGAAAATATCTAAACCATCTATTACGCCTTCAATATTTTCTTTATTAATAGCTACTCTAATAGATGATATTCCAAAATATTTTGGTTCAACAGATAAACCCTTTGCTCTATTAACGTATCCTTCAAAAATATACAACTGTGGCAATAATGCACTTGCCTCGGTATTGATGGATTGGGTAGCCTGAGATATTTTCCCAATTAATAAGGATGGATTGATTAATGCATCTACCTTGGTAAATTTTGCTTCTATAGCAGTAACATAAGCTACAGTGTAATTCGGGTAAACTTTTACAATAACTGATTGATCTAGTGTAAACTGTTTTAGAATTATCTTAGTTATTGGTGATACCTCTTCTAGTTTACAACGAATGTTTAGAGTTTGATTTGACATTTTGAATAAATTTAAAGATTAAATAATTGTTTTTTTAATTTAAAAAGTTTTATAAAGTTTTATAATTATCGGTGAGTGAGCAAATCGCGCACCTAGGGAGTCTATCTCAACACCACAGTTGCTTATCGCATTGTCACGGTTGTATATCTCGACGCCACAGTTGTCTATCTCATCGTTACGGTTGTCTATCTCATCGTCAAAGTTGTTTATCGCATCACCACAGTTGTTCATCGCATCGTTACGGTTATCTGTCTCGACGCCACAGTTGTTTATCGCGACGCTTAGGATAGCTATCTCAACTTCAAATGAGCTTAACTCGAAGCGAAAGAAGAATAATTTGAAGACTTAAGATTCAATCTTTCATCGACATTTGGCTCTATTTGCTTTTAGGTATGCTACTGCTTTTCGCAATATGAAACCTTGTTTGTTACTCTTTTTTAAACTTGAAACGAATGAATATATTCGCATAACGGTGTAGTTAAAATACTTGTGGAATTTAGTTTAGATGATCATGAAACCACCGTCTGCTTTATCAATAAGCGTTACACCGATTTCAGGAGAATAGACATCGGGATTTGTAGTAACGATTGCGCCACATCTTGGAGGGCACATTGCTCCGCCAATGTTGTACACCAATTTGTGGTTTCCATTTTCGCTAGTTACATATAAATCTTTGTTTGCAACACCACCACAATCGTTTGATCTTTTTTTAGTAGCTACCATTGCCAAAGTTTGTCTTTCAGCATACTCAGGCGTATCTGTTTCATCTGAACCGTAAGCACCAAAATAGAATTTAATACCATCGCCACCATGAATTTTAGCTTGCTCAATAAAGCACTCTATTTCTTCTATGCTCCACCACACACTTAAACTATCTTCCTTGCCTAATTTCTCGCTGTTTTGAATCCAACGTTCTTTTTTGTAGTTTCTAATAATTGAATCAACTTTAGAGGTAGCAATACGATTTAAAACCGTTGAAGGAATTTTTTTTATAACTGTCATTTTTCTAATTTTTTAAAAAGTTAAATTAATACGATACCGTTACGCTATTTCCCAATAGCGGTTAGAATAGGTGGTTTTAATAGAGAAAAAATTGATTGATAGGAATAGACTTTTAGAAAGGTCTATTTTAAAAAAGTATGAAAATGAAGCTTAGATGGTTATGAGGCTCCCGTTTGCTTTGTCGATAAGCGTTATACCAATTTCAGGAGAATACACATCAGGATCTGTGGTAACGATAGCGCCACATTTAGGTGGGCACATTTGACCACCAATGTTGTACACCAATTTGTTGTTACCATTTTGGCCTGTTACATACAAATCTTTGTTGGCAATCCCTCCACAATCGTTTGATCTTTTTTTGGTAGCTACCATTGCCAAAGTTTGTCTTTCAGCATACTCAGGGGTTTCAGCTTCATCAGCACTGTAAACACCAAAATAAAGCTTCACACCATCACCACCATGAATTTTAGCTTGCTCGATAAAGCTTTCCATTTCATTAATACTCCACCAAACACTTAGACTATCTTCCTTTCCTAATTTCTCGCTGTTTTGTATCCAGTGCTCTTTTTTGTAGTTTCTAATAATAGCATCGACTTTAGATGTAGAAGTGCCATTTTGGAGGCATAAGGGGTTTTTTTCAATAACTAACATCGCTTACAATTTTATGAATGATTAACAACTGATTTGACATTGCAACATTACGACGACATTTTTGAAAATAGGTGGTTTTGGGGTGTTCAAAAACGACCGATTAAATAATAGTGTAATATATAAGTAGTATGATAATCATCACTTTTGGGTGAAACTACTACAAGAGATTACGTAGGTTTTCACGCAAGATTGCGTAAAACTACGTAGATTTTCTTACGTAGTTTTTTGTTAAAATTGCCCGTTTTTTGCCCTTTTCTACGTAACGAAAATTGCGTAGAAATTTTCGTGGTAAAAATTTTGCCGTTTAGATGATACTATCTTACTTTACAACATAAGTAGCCCGTTTGAAATTTCTAATATCTTGGATGGTTTTTTAAATAAATAAGCCTCTCTATGTAAACACGTAGAGAGGCTTATTTATTTTTGTGGAATGATTTATAATGTCTATTAGATAAGTAGGAATAAATGGGATTGTAAAACGTATTTAATCTATTGTAAGATGCAACAACTAAACAGCCAAGTAGCAATTAAAAAGATTCCGGTATTGAGATTTCTTCTTGCTTTGATAGGAGGAGTACTAATACAATATTATTATGTGCCATCAATAATACCATTTATATGTGCTGCTAGTTTTTCAATAATAGTTATTACAGGATGGAATTATGTGGCACCCATTCACTTCTTTGCAAATAGTGTGATGGTAGGGGTATTGCTTCATTTATTATTTATTGGTATAGGTGGGATGCTTTGCAATATGAAAAGTGGTAAAACTGATGCTGATTGGATTGGCAACCATTATAAAACAGGTGCACCAATTAAAATGACCATTGAAGAGCCATTGGTTAGTAAGACCAAAACATATAAAGCAGTTACAACAGCATCTAGTATATTGATAGGAAACGAATGGAAACCTATATCTGGAAAGGCAATTCTATATTTTAGAAAAGATAGTTTGCCACCAAGATTGGATTATGGCTCACAAATAATAGTATTGGGAAATTTGGAGAAAATAAAGGGTACAGGCAATCCTGGAAGTTTTGATTATTCGGAATACGCGGCATTTCAGCAGATATATTATCAGGGGTTTATAAAGCGAAATGAATACTTAGTACTAAATTATAATAAGGGTAGTGCTTTGAATAAATGGATGTTTGAAGCAAGGAATTGGGTATTGAATACACTTAAAAACAATATAAAAGATAAGGAAGAGCTGGGAGTGGCTGAGGCATTGCTAATTGGATATCGCGATGATTTAGACAGAGGTTTGGTGCAGGCATATAGCAATACTGGGGTTGTACACATAATAGCCATTTCTGGTTTGCATCTTGGGATGATTTATAGTTTATTGGAATTGATCTTTGGATTATTTAAGAAGAAACATTGGGTATTGATTGCAAAGCCAATAACCATTATTGCTGTTTTATGGGGCTTTAGTTTTATGGCAGGTGCTGCACCATCTATATTAAGAAGTGCTGTGATGTTCACATTTGTAGTATTGGGAGAATGTTTTGGAAGAAGAACTTCTACTTATAATAATTTGGCGCTATCTGCCTTGGTAATAATTCTAATAAATCCTTTCAGTTTGTGGGATGTGGGGTTTCAATTGAGTTATGGAGCTGTAATAAGTATTATGCTTTTTTCTAAACCAATTGCACAATTAATTCCTATAAAAAATAAAATATTGTGGGGAATATGGAATTTATGTGCTGTAAGTATATCAGCACAAATATTGACATTGCCATTGATTTTGTATCATTTTCACCAAGTACCCACTTTGTTTTTGATTACAAACATTGTAGCAGTGCCACTTTCAGGTATCATACTATATGTTGAACTAGTTTTATTGATACTGTCTTTTATTAGTCCATTTGCTTTGTTTATTGGAAGAATTATTTCTTTTCTCCTATGGATTATGAATGAATTCATAAGGATAGTGAACAATATTCCTTTGAGTGTAATTAGTGGAATAGAGATTTCGTTGATACAAACATTGTTGCTATACCTTGTATTGATCAGCCTGATTGTTTGGATAGTAGATTCTAGAAAGAAGTGGTTTATAAATAGTTTGATGCTTTTATTTGTGTTCTTTGAATTTGGTAGTTACGATATTATGAAGAAACAGCATCAACATAAGCTAGTAGTTTATAATATTTCAAAGCATACTGCAATAGATGTAATTGATGGTACTAATTGTACATTTATTGGAGATAGTGTAGTAAATAAAGATCAATCTCTGTATAACTTTCATATAAAACCATGTAGAACATTGTATAGAACTCAAGTGGCAGATTCTTTACCATCAATAGCAGTTTATGACAACTTTATTCAGTTTAATAATAAGAAAGTGACGGTATTAGATAAACCGTTACCGCATAATCTTCAGCCAACACAAAAAATAAAAGTAGATGTGGTGGTAATTACTAAAAATCCTAAAATATATGTAAACCAACTACTAAAATACTTTGATTGTAACCAGTTGGTTTTTGATGCAACGAATCCTTTTTGGAAGGTAAACTATTGGAAACAAGATGCACAAAAGCTACATATCCCTTATTATGATATTAGGGAACAAGGTGCTTTTGTGATGGATTTAGATTGATGAAGAAATGATCTATGCTTTCTTCTTCGCCCAATTCCATTTAAGAGATAGATTAATTACGCGTCCTTCGATAGAAGCCCAAAGTGGTTTAAATTCTGGATGGATAACAGTACCGGTATAAAGCGCTTCTTCTTTGCTTTGGCGATAGTCTAGTAAGTTTTCGCAATTAAGCACCAAACTTAGGTTGGGACTAAATTTTTTCTCAACTAAAGCAGCCATAAATAAATAAGCTGGGGTTTTTGTATCGTAATCCCTATACTGATTTCCAGTAAAAGATCCTTCCATACCAAAACGCCATTTGCCTTCTATTTCATACATGGCTACGAATGCAAATCTGTTTCTAGGAGTGATGGGCATGAATTTATTTTCAGACAAATAATTGCGAAGAGCAATGGTATAAGTATATCCACCATACAATTCCCAAGCATCTAATTTTAGTTTGATGTAGGTATCAAAGCCATAGCTAGTAATATTATTGCTCGCATTTTTAAAAGCAACTTGGCCATTGGGTAATTCTTTTGCTATAACCGGATTTGAGATTTGAGTAAGAAAGAAAGCTTGATTAATAAAGATAGATGCTTCTTTATCAAACTGTTTTTTGTAATTAAACTCCGCATTGTAGCCAATAGATTTTTCAGCTTTAATATCAGTAGGTAAGGGTTGAATAGTTTCTATACTATAATCTTTATTTTGAACTGCTAGTGGATTGGGTGATTTATATCCAAAGCCAATACCCCATCTGGTAGCCCAATTTTCATTGAATCTATGAAATACAGCTGCTCTTGGTAAAGCAAAATTGCCATATTTATCATGATGATCTGCTCTTAAGCCAAGCTCAAGGTTTGTTTGAGAAGGAAGTTTGGCAATCATTTGTACAAATGCTCCTGCAATGTAATTTCCGTAATCTTTAATTAAGACTGGGTCGGAAGGTTTTACAGTAAACTTATCTCCTGTAGCATTAATACCCATTGCCCAACTTAGCTTTTCTTTAGAGATATACAAAGCAGCTTCATTGTAATAATTCAATTGGTTGCCTTTAAAAAAATGGTCATTTGTCCGAATATCTCTTGTGAAAGAACTGAGGCTAGATTTGAATTCAAACTTTTTCCCATTACCCAAATTGTGTTCTAATACCAAATCAGTTGTATTTCTATTCGTTTTGTTTTCTTCAAAAAACTGATGAGTAGCATCTGCATTATTGGCAATTACTTGCATATCGCCCCCTTTTCTAGTTTCAAAAGTTCCAGTATATCCTAAGGCAATAGTTGTTTTAGAAGAAGGATAGATAAAAAACCGCGGGTGAATTACAACTGCATCTAATTTAGGAGCATCGGAAAAACCATCATTGTTTACATCTACTGCATTTTGGTGGGTAATACCACCAAAGAAATTATACCCAACTTTCTTATTTCTTTTTGCTAAATAAGTATTGAAATTACTTTCTTGTAAAGTGGTTTGATTTAAAGTGATAATGCCTTCTTGTTCATAAGTGGGTCTCTTAGAAATCAAGTTGATAAGCCCACCAATTGCTCCGCCACCATACAATGTAGAAGCAGAGCCTTTTATTAATTCAATTTGTTTTAAATCTAATGGTGGAATTTGCATTATACCAAAACCACCACTAAACCCATCAAATAGTGGCATACCATCTCTAACTATTTGTGTGTAACGGCCATCAAGCCCTTGGATACGCACATTTGAATTAGCTGAAACTGCAGAAGATTGCTGAATTTGTACACCACTTACATCACCCAAAATGCTGGCAATGTTTGCTGGTTTAATGGTATTTTCTTCCTCCATTTCTTCTTTGCCAAGCACCTCTACTTTCATTGTTGAATTTTCTATTCTCAAATTAGAGCGAGAAGAGGAAACAACTGTAACTTCTTCCAAAGCATTTGCCTCGGAAATGAGATAGATAGTTAAAGTATTTATGGAAGGGATAGTAATAGTGGTATCTAGTGTTTTGAACCCTACATAACTAAAGCTGAAATTGTGCTTACCGGGTGTTAAATTGTTTATGGTAACACCTTCTTCATCTTTAGTTATAAGCAGGTTTTGCTTTTTTTCTATTACTGATACATTGGTAAGTGTTTCAGCGTTGGCTTTGTTTTTAAAAATTAGTTTTAGTTTTTCTTGGGCATTTATTTTAACACATACACTTATTACAAGCAAAAGCAACACTATTTTTTTCATTCAATCGTTTTTATACAACGGCAAAAGTATACCTAAGCAATTCATATAATTAAGTTTTCGGTGTAGTTGAACATTCAGCCACATAAAAAAAGGCCGTCTTATAAAAAGACAGCCCTTCTCTACTAACTATATATTTATTATTTACTTATTCAGAGCAACGAATATTGCAACCACCCGGAACGGCTTTTCCAAGATTTTCTTCCGTAAAACCATCAGCTACCTCTATCCAAAAAACATGAACAGTATAGTAATGGTGAAGCACAAGTTGGTTCTTTTGGCAACAAGAAAAGTCTTTGCTCTCCTTATACTGTTTTACAAACATTTTCGTGAACGGAGCGGTAATACTAGCAGTAACAATTAATCCAGTTATTACGATTGCTGTAAGATTAAATTTAAAGTTTACTAACATGATTTACTATTTAAAATTGTTTACTATTTCTTTTTAATTGACACTGCAAAAATGCCTTCATAAGCACTCTTAGAAAACCCCTTGACTAGGGGGTAACTAGGGTATTTCTATTTGTTTTCCAAAATAGCTACTACTCACCACATAGGCACATAGACACATAGTTATCTGTTCTTTTTATGAATAACTACCTATAACAATCTGTTTTGCTAGTATACAATATAGAATAATTATTTAAAGTTCTATTTCTATGTGTTCTATTTTGCCTTTTTATAATAGATTATTTATGGTTTTCTATGTGCCTATGTGGTCAATAATTTATGTAGTGAGTAGTAACACAAAATAACTACGCATAAAAAAGGCTTCCAGATTTGGAAGCCTCTTAGTTTTTCTTATATGTAACTAGTTATAATTGAACAATTATTCAGAGCAACGAATATTGCAATCACCCGGAACAGCTTTTCCAAGATTTTCTTCTGTAAAGCCATCTGCAACTTCTATCCAAAAAACATGAACAGTATAGTAATGGTGAAGTACTAATTTATCTTTTTTACAGCACGAAAAGTCATTGTTTTCCTTGTACTGTTTTCCAAACATCTTTGTGAAAGGAGCGGTAATACTAGCAGTAACTATTAATCCAGTTATTGCGATTGCTGTAAGATTGAATTTAAAGTTTACTAACATGATTTACTATTTAAAATTGTTTTAATATTTCTTTTAATTGACATTGCAAAAATGCTCTCCAAATCACTCTTAGAAAACCCCTTGACTTAGGGGGTATAAGTACAAGGCTTTTTTCATTGCGAATTATCTACGCATAAAAAAGGCTTCCAGATTTGGAAGCCTCTTAATTTTTCTAACAACATTTATCACTTAATCTGAGCAACGAATATTGCAACCACCAGGAACTGCTTTTCCAAGATTTTCTTCGGTGAAGCCATCGGCAACCTTTATCCAAAAAATATGAACCGTATAATAATGATGTAATACTAATTGATCTTTTTGGCAGCACGAGAAATCTTTATTTTCCTCATACTGTTTTCCAAACATTTTCGTGAACGGAGCGGTAATACTAGCGGTAACAATTAAACCTGTGATGACAATAGCTGCAAGATTGAATTTAAAATTTGCTAACATACTTTACAATTTAATAGTTGAAAAATGTCTTTTTCTTTATTGACTATGCAAAGATGCCTTCGCTTTGACTCTTAGAAAACCCCTAGACTTAGGGGGAGAACCTTTCTAAGTATTCATTTTTCTGTCTAAAACCCTCCAGTAAAAATGATAAATAAAAGATTAATAATTGTATGTGAGCTGAATAATTGCAAATGGTTGATGGTTTTATTATTGTGATGCCAACCATTGATACTACTATGAAGATTACTAATTATTGATGATGGTTTTTAATTCTTGAATAGCCATAATATTGGTGCTATCATCAAGCGATGCAGCAATATCTTTTTTCTCAGCCGCAGTTAAATGAAAACTAAGCCCAGCAGGTGTAGCTTTTTTTCCATGGATATATTGAAAACAAATCTTTTTAAAATGACTTCCATACCAATCAGAAAAATGCAATAATTGTTCTTGCTGATGATAGTTTTGAATATTGAACCAATTGTTTTGTAAAAACTCTATTGGTTTTATAAAAAAGCCTATGATGCCATTGTTGGCTGTTGGGCTATCAATTTTATACAAGGGTTTGTCTCTTATTTCAATTAAAACCACATTGTTGGTATTTTCTTGCAGCCAATCTTTAAATGCTTCAATAAACCGAATGCTTGTTTCTTGACCATAATTGTCCCGAAGACCAGCATCCATTACATCTACTACGGGATTGGTAGGTAGCCAAACATTGGGTAGGATGTAAGGAAAAGTGGCACTCATTCTTAATGCTGAAGATAGTTTACAACTAAGGGGATCTTCTTTTGCAAAAAAGCTTGCATAATCTATTGCATCGGCATTAGCTTCTTTTCCATTATTGGCGATGGTTGGCTTCATTAAAAAACGAAAAGGGCGCGTGCCTATTAGTAGCTTTTTTCCGTCTTTACTTATGACTGGAGTAAAAATAATAGTAGGAATTTGGCCATTTTGTTCGTACAAAAGGTTTTCTATCAAGGGCTTTTCCAATAATCCTCTTGTATTTTTATTTAGCTGTTGCTCAAAAGCATAGCCTCTATCTTTTACATAATAGCAACCATTATATTCTATTTTTTGTACTGGGCCCAGCATATCTCTCGTTACAAAAGAAGAAAATAATGGGTTTAGTAGGTCTTTAGAAATATCTTCCACATATTGCTTATCCTGAATATGTATTTGGTTATTTCCTCCAAGCTTTTCTGAATACAATGCGCGGAAATATGCTGCACCAAGCATTCCACCGCTTGCGCCATTTATGAGTACTGTTTGCTTCATCAAATTGCCATACATAATGCTATCAATTCTTTGCAAAGTATTCATAGCAAAAGTGGCACTTCTTGTACCCCCACCACTTACATTGATGATATAAAGTGTTGGTTTTTGGGTAGTTTGGCGTTGTTTCCAATTGTTTAATACTTGTAAAAAAGCTGTTTTATCTTTTTCTATATTGCTATCTGCTGCTAAAGCTTCAATGGATTGGGTATTGTATTCTGGGCGTTCATTTTTAGATGGATATTGCAAGCCAAAAACTTTGTTTTTCGGATCGGCCCATTCGGTTTCGTATAAAGTATTAATTAATAAATAGCCAATAACCAATAAAGGAATGCTCCAGCTTCTAAAAAACAAAGAGAATGCACCAGAAACAGCAATTAAGATGGCAAAAAGTATGGTAATACTTGCAGCAGCAGGCAATTGAAAAAGGATATTATCCGAAAAAAATCCTACCACTATTAAAAATATAAATGCAAGCAATATGGCATATACTGCAGCAAAATGATGCCTTTTGAAAATGGTTTCTAACAGTTTTTGACTGTAATGAATAGTATTTCTTGGTCTTCTTAAATGCAGAATAGTACTAAAAAAACAATCTATTCGCATGTCTTCATGGTAAGCTGGATATGCGTTTAAATCGGTTTTCTCTTTTTCAGATTGATTATTTGCGACTACAAAATCTTGCACCATACTATAATAAATGCCTTTATCTGTAGTGAAAAAGTATAAAAATGCAATTAAAATACTTACTAAAAATCCTCCCAAAAAGCCAGCCACCAATTGTGCAATTTCTATCCAGCGATAATATTCTTCTTTGTTTTCGTATTGTATGGCTTTGATGAAGTAAAATAGTAAAAATGACAATGGAATTAAGGCATTGTTTATGCAATATTTTAGAAAAGGCTGCGCTGTAGTTCCTAAAAAATGCAGCAATTTGCTATGAAGAATGAAGGTGGTAATATTCCAACTCATTATAAACACTCCCATTGACATTCCTACAATGGCGGTGCTTATAAAATTGACACTACTTAAATATTCTGGAGCTAAAAACAAAGCTGCCGAGCCAAAATCTTCTAAGAAATGTCCGCCAACTGTTGCAAAAAGGATATACCAAAACAGTAAAAACACTTGGTATTTTCTGCAATGCAGCAAAAACAATTGAATGGGAAGGCTATACCAAAACCCGATTATATATTTTTTCATGAAGCCATTTTCAGTTTCAAGATATTGCGAAATATCGTTGCTACTAAAAGAGAGGATACCAAAAGGTGAATTGGCTGCCCCATTTGTGGAAAATCTACATATACCAGTATTACCCCAATTAATATCTCTAATAATATAAGTGCAATTACAGATGTAGATAAAGAAGCTGCTTCTGCAAAAGGTTTCGATTGAATAAAAATGTATAAGGCCAATGCCCCAATAAATAGCGAAAAACTTCTATGAATATAAAACCAACTATTCAGCAATGCCACCCATCCGCTTCTGTTTATAAAATAGTTTTGTTCTGCTATTACATCTATTTGGGCGCGCACTTGTGTGCCCATTACTAATTGAAACATCAATAAAACACCCAATAGAATTGTGAGCTTTTTAATATTAGCAGAAACCACAATTTGTTTTTTTCCTTTAGCAATAAACAATACATATTCACACAACAAAACCATAGCAAGCGCACCAAATAAATGAAGGGTAATTTTTACCAAAGCCAAATTGCTATCCACAACTGTTTTGCCCAGCCAAGCTTGGAATGCAGTAATTAAAATGAGCAAAAAACTAAGCCATACAACTATTGGCAATTGTTTTCTATAAGCTAAACTCCACCCAAATTGTACCATTATCAAAATGCAGAGCAATGCCCCTAGCAGCCTATTGAGGTATTCTATCCAAGTATGCAAAACAGAAAAACTAGCATTGTTGTGTTTCTCGTATTGTTTCCACTGGGTTGCATTGTATGCTGAGGGGCTGGTAAATGCTTGCAATGCATATTTAAGGCTATCATTATAAATGATAAACTGACCTTTTTTGTAAAAATGATTGGGTTGAAAATGCACTTGTTCATCGCTTGTAGGAGGAATGGCACTACCAAAGCAAGTGGGCCAATCAGGACATCCCATACCACTTTGGGTTGTTCTTACAACGCTACCAGCTAAAATAACCAAGAAGATAGAAACCCAAACCACCCTTACAAAGCCCACAAACCCCTTACTAAGCTGCATCTAAATTTTCATTTTATTAAAGTGGGTAAAGGTATGCGAGCAACTAATGGAATGAAAGTGCTGTTTAAAATATTCCTTATAAATAACACCTTTACAAATACTTTATAAGGTTTAGCATTATCTTCTTAAGATAAATTAGGAAATTAAAAAAAACTACAAATATTGCTAAGCAAATGATTACAATTATTTTGTCAATATGTTAATTAGATAACTTATAAAAGTAGTTTTTAGAATATCAGGAATTCATTATTTGAACGGAGGCTTTACAACAATTGATTTTATCAAAGAATTTCTTACATCTATATATATAGTAGAACCAATGGCAGCGTGAGCAGTATCTACATAACCAAGACCAACGGCTTTGTTTAATCCAGGAATTTGAGTGCCGCTAGTAACTGTACCAATAAGCTCCCCGTTCTCGTTTTTTATAGAATAATCATGTCTAGGTATTCCTCTTTCTTGCATTTCAAAACCAACCAGTTTTCTTTGAACACCATTTTTCTTTTGAGCTTCAATGAATGTACTATTTGTAAAAACTTTACTAAACTTCGTAATCCATCCAAGTCCAGCTTCAATAGGAGAAGTAGTGTCATTCAAATCATTTCCATATAAACAAAAACCCATTTCTAGGCGAAGAGTGTCTCTCGCACCCAATCCAATTGGTTGAATGCCAAGTTGCATTATTTGCTCCCAAATAATATTAGCTGCATCATTGTTATTTTCAAAATATATTTCTAACCCACCTGCTCCAGTATATCCAGTTGCACTTATTAATACATTATCAATACCAGCAAAAGTGCCTCTTGTAAAAGTGTAATATTTAAGATTTGAAATGTCCTTATCTGTAAAAGGCTGCAAAAGTTTAGTAGCATTTGGCCCCTGAATAGCCAACAAACATGTTTTAGCACTTATGTTGTGCATTTCTACGTTATGAATATTTTGGCTTGCAATCCAATTCCAGTCTTTTTCAATATTGCTTGCATTTACAACCAGCATATAGCTTTTGCCTTTTTCTAAGCAATACACTAATAAGTCATCAATAATACCGCCTTGCTCATTTGGCATACAACTATATTGTGCATCGCCATTATTAAGTATTGCAACATTGTTGGTGGTAACTCTATTAATAAGTTCTAAGGCATTATCCCCTTTTAAAATAAATTCTCCCATGTGGCTTACATCAAACACCCCGGCATTTTTCCTAACTGCTAAGTGTTCATCGGTTATCCCAGTATAACTTATTGGCATGTTATAGCCAGCAAATGGAGCCATTTTCGCTCCTAGAGCGATGTGTTTTTCAGTAAAAGGTGTGTTTAATATCATGAAAAAAAAATTAAATCTTAATTAAAAAAAGCCACTCCACAATAGCGGAATGGCTTTGAAATACATTTATATTAGGGAACCAATTAGTTTTTACTTGCTGGTTTTGCCGCTGGTTTTGCAGGAGCAGGTTTAGATTGCGTAGGAGTGCTATCAATTAAACCTTGCGCTCTCAATTGTTCTTCAACATCTTTAGGGAACTTTAATTTTAAATCTACAGCTACTTTAATTACTAGGTTGTCTTGTGGTGGAGCTACTAATAAAACATCACTCTTAAAAACGTGTGTATATTTTTGTTCTTTAATTATTTTTTCGAGAGAAGCATAAATCTTTTGCTTGAAAGGATATAATAATTCTTCTTGTTTTTGTTCTAATGTTTGATTTTGAAACTGTTGCCAGTTTACAATTTTGTATTTATGCTGATTGATTTCTTTTTGCATAATACCACGTGTTCCAGCTTGCATAGTTGCAGAATCTTTCTTGAAAGTGCTATCTAAACGCATTAATTCACTTAATTCATAATCATACTCTGGCTTTAAAGAATCAGCCACATATTTCTGTAAGAAAGTATCAATTTTTTGAATTCCTGGCATAAGACCTAAAACGCTTTGCTCATCAAATGTTCCAATTTTCATTTGTGCATTTCCGTTCAAGCTCATTGCAAGAATTAAAGCAAAAACAACACTTCCTACTAAACCTTTTTTCATTTACTTTTTTTTATGTTAATATTAATTGTACGATTAAGTTAATTCACTTTTATCCCAAGTTCCCGTAAAACATCATCGCTTTTATCCAATTTAGGATCAGCAAATATAACGGTAATGCCTTCACTTTTATCTAGTATAAAATCATAGCTACGTGCTATTGCGATCTTTTGAACAGCGTTATACACTTTATCTTGAATAGGTTTTACAATTTTTTGTCTTTCCTTAAACAAATCGCCTTCATACCCAAAGCGTTTCTTTTGCAAATCACGCACTTCTTTCTCTTTGTTAAATAATTCAGTTTCACGCTTTTTTTTCAGCTCATCCGTTAGCATGAATTGTTCAATATCGTAATCCTTATACATTCTGTCTAGTACAGCTTGTTTATCATCTATTTCCTTTTGCCATTGCTCGCTTACTACCCTCATTTTTACATCAGCACTCTTATATTCTGGTAGTTTATCCAAAATATATTTGGTATCAATAATTGCATAACGCTGAGCATTACCAACTAAAGCAAAAGCCCAAAAACACCAACTTAATAGAACAATCTTCTTCATGTGTATATATTGAAAAGTGTACACTAAATATTTTATATTACTATTCTGGTTCAAAGCCTAACATAAAGGTAAACCGAGAAGCATCTTTTAAAGTACCTCCAGTAGTAATTCTATCTAACCCTACCCCATAATCAAACCCTAATAAACCAAACATTGGTAAGAAAAAGCGCATACCAATACCAGTAGATCTACGCAATTGGAAAGGATTGTAATCACGCAAACTATACCATCCATTTGCTGCTTCAAAAAAACCTAAAGCATAAATGGTACTGCTAGGATTTAAACTTAATGGATACCTTATTTCTAGAGAATACTTATTAAAAATGGTAAAGTATTGACTTGCTCCAGATTGCTCAGGATTTATTTTTGGATTAGACGTTTGATAAACAGGATACCCTCTATGAGCAATAATATCGTAACCTAATAATGCAAACTGATTAGCCAAACCTGCATCCCCAACTTGGAAACGCTCAAAAGGTGAAATGCTTAAATTTTGATTATATCTTCCTAGGAAACCATATTTAGCAGCAGCTTTTAAAACAAACATTTTGTTTCTATCTTCTCCAGTTGGTTTACTTAAAGGAACATACCATTCACCAGTAAATCTCCATTTGTTGTATTCAATCCATTTGTAAGGATTTGATTCTTTCGCAATGCTTGGGTCAATTAATGAATAAGGCGGTGTAAGTGCTAAGCTCAAAAGGAAATTGGAACCTGCACTCGGGAATGTTGGCTGATTCACAGAATTTCTTTGTAAAGCGAATTTCACATTCAAATTGTGAGAAAACCCATTATTGAATCCTGGCAAATTGATTTGATCTATGTAATAATTTTTGAGCTTGTATCTAGCAAAGTTTACACCTACAGATAAAGAAAAATAGTCATCCGGCCATTGCAATTGTCTTCCTAAATTCACTCCTACACCTGTAGTACGGATATAAGATGCATTTGCTGCACTGCTGGTATAAGTACCCGTTGCAGGATTGTAAGCATTCGCATACTTGGTGTCATAAATTGAGAATGTAAGTGAATTTCTTTTTTTACCTCCCAACCATGGCTCTGTAAACGAAAAGTTGTAAGAACGGAATGCTCTACCATTACTCTGTACTCTCAAACTAAGCTTTTGACCATCACCCATTGGCAAGGGATCCCAGGCTTTTTTATGAAATATATTATTAAGTGAGAAGTTATTAAATGAAACTCCTAATGTTCCTGTAAGACCAATATTACCACCCCATCCTGCACTTAACTCTAATTGGTCGCTGGATTTTTCTTCTACTGTATAATTAATATCTACCGTTCCATCTTCAGGATTTGGAACCGGGTTGATGCCAATTTTTTCTTGATTGAAAAAGTTTAACTGGGCAATTTCCCTTTGTGAACGAATCAAGTTTGTTTTGCTAAACTTATCTCCAGGTACTGTTCTAATTTCTCTTCTTATAACGTGTTCCTTGGTTTTGTCATTTCCAGAAATACGTACATTTTTAATAGTGGCTTGTGGTCCTTCTATTATTCTGATTTCATAATCAATTGTATCATTATAAACCGCAACCTCAACAGGATCTGTTCTAAAAAACAAATATCCATCATCTTGATATAAAGTACTTACATCTGTTCCTTCAGGTGCGCCTTTACCCAGTTTTCTATTAAGGTTTTCAAGATTATAAATATCACCCTTTCTTATTCCTAAGATAGCGGTAAGTACTGAGTCGGAGTATTTTGTATTACCTCGCCATGAAATATTTCCGAAGAAGTATTTATGCCCTTCATTTACCTTAATGTCAATATTGAGTGAGCCTTTTGAATTCTTAAATACTTTATCTCTGTCTATAGCAGCATCTCTGAAACCTAAACTATTGTAGTGTTCAATTAGCTTTTCTTTATCATCAGTATATTTCTTTTCATTGAATTTAGCCGAAGTAAATAATTTGAATCTCACATAAGGGTCAAGCACTTTTCTTGTAAGGGAATAAGTTAAATATCCTTTTTCAGCTAAGTATTCAGAAAAAGTATAGCGTTTAGGATTGATGAAACCGCCTTCATTATTGGGAGGATACAATGTAAACCTAGATTGCTCTTTAGTATCTTTTAAACGCTTTTTTAGTTTAGCTTCATCAATAGTATTGCCAGCAAAATTGATATTGTTTATTCTTGTTTTAATTCCTTTATCTATTACAAAAGTTACTTGCAAAGAATTCTGTAGGTTATTGTCTTTTCGTTGTTCAATTCTTGTATTTACATCTTGAAAGCCTTTTTCAGCATAATACTTTCTAATGGCTTCAATTGCAGAACGTTTCATATTTTCTGTAACTACTCTACCTACAACCAATCCAGTTTTGGCATTTAAATCTTCAGCATCGCCCTTTTTAATTCCTTCAAAGTTGAATTTGGCCAATCTTGGTCTTTCAGTTACAGCAATTTCAACAGTAATATTTTTTCCTTCTAGCTTGGTAATAAATATTTCTACATTGCTAAAATAATTCTGTTGCCAAAGTTTGTTGATGGCTTTTGAAAAATTATCACCACCAGGAATGGTTATCTCATCTCCTACAGTAAGTGTAGAAATAGATAATAATAAGTTTTCATCGAAAAACCGATTGCCAGAAACCTTTATAGCTGCAATCTTATACTTTTTAGGTGCTTTTTGAGTGAAAATGGTCAATAAGTCTGCATCGATAGATGTAATAGAAGTATCGGTTGTGTTTTCTTGGGCAAAAAGGGTAAAAGATAAAAAGCAAGAAAAAAAAGTAAGTAAAAGAAGTTTATACACTTGATGCTGCATCAGGATGTGAGTTAGTATTTGGCTTGAATGGTGCTAAATATAGCGTCTTTCAAGATTTTTACACATATTTAAAAGGTGGCAAATTAAAGGCATATTTCAAAAGGGTATGTTAAATCATATAATTAACAACAATTTATCTTTTTATGCTGAAACAATATCGGCAGGTTCTGTTTGTATTTGGTGGCCTGTTTTTCCAAATCTACGCTCCCTATTTTGAAAATCTAGAATGGCTTCATACAAATTTTCTTTCCTGAAATCGGGCCATCGGGTATTGGTGAAATACAATTCTGCATAAGCCAATTGATATAAAAGAAAATTGCTGATTCTATATTCACCACTTGTTCTAATCATCAATTCAGGATCGGGAAAATTGCTGGTAGATAAATATTGTTGCAAAGTATCTTGATTAATGTCTTCTGCATTTATTTTACCTTCTGCTACATCTAGTCCAATTTTCTTAACAGCATTTACCAATTCCCACCTGCTGCTGTAACTTAACGCCATAATTAAATTTAAACCAGTATTATGACTTGTCATTTCTATGGATTCTTCCAAAGCCTGCAAAGCGAAAGGGGGCATTATATCTATATTGCCTATTACATTTAAACGTATGTTGTTTTTATTTAGCAATGGCACTTCTTTTCTTAAAGTATCTGCCAATAATGTCATTAGCCCATCTACTTCTGGCTTGGGTCTGTCCCAATTTTCTGTACTGAAGGCATATAAAGTAAGATACCCGATACCCAATTCAGCACAACCCTCTACTATATTACGCACACTTTCTACACCATGAAAATGACCATACAACCTTTCTTGACCCTTTTCTTCTGCCCAGCGACCATTCCCATCCATTATGATGGCTATGTGAGTAGGTAACCGATTCTTATCAATCTCGCTTTCCAATGGAGTCATAATACAATTGTAATTATTGAAATAAGAAAGGCGCAAAAGTAGCGGAAAATAGATGTTTACATTTTGCTAAAAAAAGGAGGGCAATTTGATGTGGGTTATTCTATAAAACAAAAGCACCCTAAATGACATTACAACATTTAGGGTGCTTTTAAAAATTGACCTATCTATTTAGTAATTACCAATTTCCGTTGGCTTTCACTTTTGGGTGTTTTGATATTCACCAAATACACACCCTCACTTAGGCTTTCTGTATTGAGTAAATAGTTTTCTACACTGGTTTTTAGTGTTTTTTCTAGTACCAATTTACCTGAAACAGTATAAACTGATATAGTTGCTTGGCTAAAAGACTCGTTAAAATGTATAGTTGTGCTGCTTTTAGTTAGATTGGGACTTATAGTTAATTGTGAATGGTTAATGGCTAATTGAACCGATACTATTTTGCTGTAGTTGAAGCTGCCGTCTTTATCTATCATTTTTAAACGATAGTAAAGAACACTCCCGCCCCTATCGCCTAAAGGGGAACTAAATGGAACCTCAAATACATAACTATTTGCACCAGAACCTACTGCTTTTACGGTGCCTTTTGCAATAAATGTTTTGCCATCGCTGCTTTGTTCTAATATAAAATGGCTTGTATTTACTTCGGTGGCGGTTTGCCAGTTTATTACCGCTGCTTTATTGATTTCATAAGCAGATATGTTTACCAACTTTAATGGCAATCTTATTGCAATGTTTCTTATATAATTTACTGCTCCCCATAAATTTGTAGTCCATCGAGAAATTTTCAACACTGGCCCATGAATGCCATTCACCATAAAAAGATATTCAACTTCTACAGGAAACATTACTACATAATTGTAAGAATTAAATCTTTTGAGGGTGTGTCTTACTAAAAGAACCTTGCTATATGTTGCATGAGGCAGTATTAATGTGCCATAAGCTTCACAAACAACCGTATCGTAGATTTTTGCAACACTGTATTTACCATAGTATGTCTCTTGTGATGAAGTAGAGTCTAAATAGTATGTTCCATAAGTTAAAGGATAAACTAAATAAGGTAATGGTTTAAATAAACTATCCTTATATTGAAAACCATTTGCACCGGGGTAAGAATTATATGCTCCAACATAATTCCAGCTAGAATTTGAAATATTGTCAAGATTAATAAAGTATTCAGAGTTATAGGAATCATAAGTTATTGAATTGCCATTTGGAAGATTTTGAGGGAAAGTTTGACCAGGAATAGCACTATTTACAAATCCACTAAACGGATATCTTTTCTTCCAAAAACAATAGAAGCTCGTTGAATCATTTAGGTAACTATAGTCCCATAGTAAATTTATTCCTTTTGAATTTGGTGGGCTTACAATTCGACCATCATGTATCCCAGTTTTTACCATTTTAATACTATCACCTATTATAGGATTAACATCAGATGCATTAAGAATGGGTTGCCCTTCTACCTTCCCAATTCCTACAAAAAACAATACTACAAATCCCACCAAAACCTGTGTAATTTTCTTTTTCATTTTGAATGTTTTTTAGATGAATAGATAATTATTGAACCGCTATGATACTAATTTTTGGGAATGTCGGGGATTTGGAGTTGTTTTTTGGGGAATTGAAGTCAATATTTTAAAACAAACGAATTAAAATTGTTAGGGGTTGAATTTAATCGGTTTTAGGAAAGGATGGGAAATGGGAGGGTTTATTGGGTATTGGAAACCCGAAAATCGTTCATACACCCCCGAAAATGGCTGCAACACACCCTAAAATCATTTCTCGCATCCCTAAAATGGTCGCTCGCACTCCGAAAATGATTCCGCAGCCCCCGAAAATCATTGCTCATACCCCGAAAATGGTTGCTCCTATCCCGAAAATAGTTGCTCGCCCCCCGAAAATGGTTCCGCAGTCCCCGAAAATGGTAGCTCCCACCTTAAAAACGCCTTTTCACCGATAATCAACCATTTTCGGGCATTGAGCAAGGGCTTTAAAGCAGTAAGGCTTCGCATTTAGTGCGAAGCCTTACTGCTTTATTATCAGACGAATCATTTATTCTTTCCAACCGAGCTTTTCTCTCAACTGCGGCTTAACACTTAGCGCAAGCGTAGCATATTTTCTAAACTCTACAAACCATTCATCAAAGTTTTCCCAAGCTATATCTCTTTCAGCAGTTGCCATTTGTGCTTCACCAGATTCAGTTTCTTTAATACTAATCATTCCTTTTAAAGTAGTATATCCGTTTTTACCTGCGGTGAGCGCAGCTTCAGTTATACCCCTTGCTGCAAGCAATGTTTTGTATGCAGGTTTAGCCAATGAACCTTCATAAAACTTCAATGCTTGTTCAATGTAATTGCCTTCGGCTTGTTTTCTTCTCCCATTCAAATCCATTACATTCATTGCAGCCTTATCTTTTTTGAAAATAAGTTTGCCATAATTCACATGCGTTAAATAAGTTGGGTGCAATGAACTAGCCAATTCATTAAAATTTTTGGTGGCTTCATACTGTTCGCCATACTCTTTTTTCTGCAATATGCCCAAATTTCTTAGCGCACTAAATTCCACTTTTTTGGCTGCAATTACTGCTGGTGGATATCCGGCCGCTGTAAGCAAAGGGGCAATAACTGCATCAGCAGCATTCGTAAGGGCTACCTCACGATTAATCATGTAGGTATCAAAATCTTCATACACTCCGTGTGGGTGGTGTTCAACAATTGTTGGCTGCGCTGTTTTTGCATTTTCTTCTGCCATGTTCATTAATATTTAAAAGTTAGATAATGCCGCTAAAATAAGTTGGTATGATTAATTTAACTCAAAATAGTTGAATAATATTTTTTAATGCGGTATAAATGCGAGCTATTTGTGAAATTTTTAACACATATTTATTTTTTACATTAGTAAAAAGGTTTCATTATTAGCTGTTGTTGCGTATTGATTTGTATGAACCGCTGATTCAATTGATTAATGTGATTAATATGATTTTTGGGTGTTTGATTTTTATTTTTGAATTACTATGAATGGTTGTTAATCCTGTAAATCATCTAATCAGTTTAATCAGTGGTTCAGGATTTGTTTGTCAGAATCAGGATTTACAAGATTTTAGGATTGGCAGGATTGGTTCGGGTTTTAGGGATATGTCGCGACTTGTCGTTATTCTTCCAAATATTTCAATACCTGCTGTTCATTAACCAATAATAAAAAATATTATCCCTTCGGCTAATGAACTACGTGGAGTGTCTATTCATCCCAAAATTTCAATGCCTGCTGTTCATTATCAAATAATGAAAAAAATACTATTCCCTTCGGGTAATGAACAACGTGGGGCATACGGTATTGCTGTGATTTGGGTTTAACCCAGATTTTTCAATAGGATTTATCTTGAAAGCCTAAAAGGCAATAAAGAGATGGGTGGAAAGTTGTTTTTAGTATGAAATAATATTGAAATATTATGGTATAAAAAAAGTTCTCAATTGAAAATCGAAAACTCCAAAATAAAATAAACAGATTCCTTTGTAAATGCCTTGCAATGCAGCGTTTTAGGTGCATAATAAAATTTTGATTGAATAATCTGTGCTGGATAAATATTTGTCCAATCTCCGAAACCACCTTAGTTAAAGTTGGGTTTAAAAATCTCTCCAACCAATTCTTTATAAAAAAAAATAATTACTCATTTACTTAACGCTACTTGGTTTACCTAAACCTCTTGATGGAGATTTAGTTTTTTACCTCGTCCTATCCACCTAATTTGGGATATTCAAAAAACCAAAAACGTTTCTTAGCTTTTGCAAATTCTAGCCAACTATTGGATGCTACTTCCACAGCAAAAATGCCAGAGGTAGGCATATCATCTATTCTCGTATTGGTCAATTCGTTGGCAAAATCTGTTATTCCAGGGTTGTGTGCGAAAATGGCAATTGCATTCAATTGATTGTTCAACCTTTTTATTATTTCATAAAAAATTTCGGGTGGCGCATGGTATAAAGTTGGTTCTTCAATAATATTTAGAGAGGTTTTGTTTGCAGCATTATAAGCATGAACAAAAAAACTAGCTGTTGTAAATGCCCTTTTAGCAGTACTACTTATAAATGCATCAATAGCAATTTGTTTCTTAATAATTCGATCTGCCATTTCAGGTGCATCTCTCAGCCCACGCGCATTAAGGCCCCTATCAAAATCGCGAACGCCAATACCGCCCCAATCACTTTTTGCATGTCTTATTATCAATACCTTTTTCATGTGATTACTTTTTAAAATGTTAACTAAAATTTTCTACATCAGTAAATATAAACGTTAGAAGTAATTCACATTAAATATTGGTACTAAAATCTTATCTCGATAATGGCAATTTTCTAAAAAACATTTTTTTTAATACGAAAGTTTGAAATACTTCTTTGCTTGATGACGTATAGAATTAGGAGCAGGGCATAACTTTAATTTCAATATTATCGCATCAAAACAATATTTTCGAAAAATGGCAGAAAGAAAATTTACAAATGGCTTTAGCAAACTCATGTTGAAAATGCACCCTTTTCATCGCATTTTTATTAGTGTAGCTTTTGCATTAATAGGCTTTTTCGCAGCAAGAAACTTTCATTTCAATACCCTACTTACGGTTATGACCATGTGGGATACATTTTCATTTTGCATGATTGTTACAAGTTGGATAGTCATTCTCACAAGAACGCCCAATCAAATTCGCAAATTGGCAATTCAAGAAGATGGAAGCCTTGCTTATGTATACTTTATAATCTTGACTGCTGCATTTGCCAGTATGGTTACAGTACTTTTATTAATGATGTCAAAAGATACAATAGGCTTTCCAAAGTCTATTTATTTGCCAATTGTTATTGGAGGAATGATACTTTCTTGGATAATGGTGCACACTTCTTTTACTTTTCACTATGCTCGATTGTACTATAGCAATCATAAAGAAGACAAAGAAAAACATGCAGCAGGATTAAGTTTTCCAAATGAAGATTGCCCCGATTATCTAGACTTTGCCTATTATGCTTTTGTAATTGGAATGACATTTCAGGTATCAGATGTAGAAACCCAAACAAAATTGTTTCGTCGCATTACCCTTTTGCACAGTTTCTTGTCTTTTGGGCTAAATACATTTGTTGTAGCACTTACTATCAATTTAATTGCAAGCTTAAAAGCTTAATATATCATCAGTGCTTGATGATAAATACCTTCAGTTACCTAAAGTAAATAATTATTAACACCCTATAGAAGGTTTAACCCTTATTTTAGCAGCGAAACATATTTTTTCAATTAATAATTCTGATTGAAACTCTGGCAAAAAGAGATAGCATCTCTAAAAGAAGTAGAAACATTTACTATTGGCAAAGACCGTGAAATGGATTTGCTTTTAGCACCCTATGATGTAATGGGGTCTATAGCACATGTAAAAATGCTGGCTACCATTGCTATTATTAGCCAAGATGAAGAGAAAATACTTGTTACAGAACTCCAATCAATTTATAAACAAACTTTAGAATCAGCCTTCACTATTGGTGAAGGGATTGAAGACATTCATTCTCATATTGAATTTTTACTGACAAATAAACTGGGCGATGTAGGAAAGAAAATTCATGCAGCCCGAAGCAGAAACGACCAAGTATTAGTAGATATTAAATTATATCTCCGAAATGAAATTGCTCAATTAGCCCAAGAAGTAGTTGCTTTTTTTCATTTATTGCAAGCAAAAAGTGAAGAGTTTAAATCAATCTTATTACCAGGATACACCCACTTGCAATTGGCAATGCCGTCTTCATTTGGGTTATGGTTTGGTGCTTATGCCGAAGCCTTAGTAGATGATATGATTTCATTGCAAGCTACTTATAAAGTAGTCAATAAAAATCCTTTGGGTTCTGCGGCAGGTTATGGTTCATCTTTTCCAATAAATAGAACGCTCACAACAGCGCTTTTAGGTTTTGATACATTGAATTACAATGTAGTTTATGCACAAATGGGCCGAGGAAAAGCAGAAAGAATTACCGCTCAATCATTAGCAAACATTGCAGATACTTTAGCAAGATTGAGTATGGATATGTGTTTATACTTAAATCAAAACTTTGGTTTTGTAAGCTTCCCCGATCAGCTTACTACAGGAAGCAGTATCATGCCACACAAAAAAAATCCAGATGTTTTCGAATTAATAAGAAGTTATTGTAATAGAATTAAATCATTACCAAATGAAATAATGCTCATGACAACCAACTTACCAAGTGGTTACCATAGAGATTTGCAATTATTAAAAGAACATCTATTCCCAGCTTTTTCTACTTTAAAGGAATGTATAAAAATGGCAACATTGATGCTTTCCAATATTTCTGTAAAAGAAGATATTGTAGAAAACGAACAATACAAATATTTATTTAGTGTAGAGGAAGTAAACAAGTTTGTTTTATCAGGCATTCCTTTTCGTGATGCTTACAAAAAAGTAAGTAAATCAATTGAAGAAAATAGTTTTGAGTACAACACACATTTGCATCATACCCATGAAGGAAGTATTGGCAATTTATGCAATAGTGAAATTAAGCAATTAATGGTAAACACATTCAGTACATTCGAGTTTGAAAAAGTAGAAACAGCCATACATAAATTAGTTAATTATTAATCATCTATAAAATAAAAATGAAAAAAGTCACGCTTATTACAGCAACAGTATTAGTTGCTTTTCAAATGAATGCTCAAGTTAAAAAAACGGAAGCTAAACCAGTCTCAACTGCAAAACCTGTTGTAAAAGTAGTTTCTGCATCAACAGTTAATACACCAAGTATCAAAACAAGTAATGATAGTGTTAGTTATGCGCTTGGAGTAAGAATTGCTCAAAACATCAAATCACAAGGATTCGATGGCGTTAATTTGGCTTTACTAAACAGCGCAATGAATGATGTTTTAAAATCTAAAAAACTTGTAATTGAAGACTCTCTTTTAGATGGTTGTTTAAGTTCTTTTCAGAAAAAGGCTATGGGCGATAAATCATCCGTTGCTAAAAAAGAAGGTACTGCATTTTTAGCTCAAAATGCAAAAAAGAAAGGTGTAGTAGTATTGCCTGATGGATTGCAATATGAAGTTTTAGTTGCAGGATCAGATACTACACATCCTAAATTAGAAGACAAAGTAAAATGTCATTATCATGGAACCTTAATCAACGGAAAAGTTTTCGATAGTTCTGTTGATAGAGGAGAGCCAATATCATTTCCTTTAAATGGTGTAATTAAGGGTTGGCAAGAAGCAGTTCAATTAATGACTGTAGGTAGTAAATGGAAATTATATATTCCGTCAGATCTTGCTTATGGCGATCAACAAGCAGGTCCAAGCATTGCTCCTGGGTCAACATTGATTTTTACTGTAGAGTTATTAGCAATAGAAAAATAATTTCTTTAGAATAATAAAAAAGGGCAAGTGCTAGAAACACTTGCCCTTTTTTATTTCCTTTTGTAATTAAACTATTTTCTACTAGGATTTCTTTAATTATGATATAAACGCATTTACTTATTAATAATAAGTTAATCTGATATTTTCATAATCACATTTACAAGGAAAGATTGTAATAAAGGTTTTGTAAAGCGAAATCAATTTATCGAAACTAATGTATCCACTTCTTTAACTGAACTTTTTACTGTATAAAAATTGTTGGCAAAAAATCTCTTTAAATGTAAATCCAATATTGGAATAGGCATAAAAAAAACGGGTTGGAAAAATCCAACCCGCTTACAAACAAACACACAACAAAAAACACCTCATTCTGCTTCCGCGATTACTTCTTTCACCTCCGGAATCATTCTTTTCATCATCCCTTCAATACCTGATTTTAAGGTAATCATTGATGAAGGACAGCCACTGCAACTTCCTTGTAACATTAGGTTTACAGTACCATCATTATAACTTCTAAACTGTATCGCTCCTCCATCCATTTCAACGGCTGGTTTCACGTAGTTTTCTAATAACTCTTTCACACGAACAACAACATCTGCGTCATCAGAATTTACTGTGTTGCTCGCTTCTTGTTTTTTAGTTGAAACTTCTTGTTCATTAACAACTACTCCTCCATTTTCAAGATATTCTTTCAAAAATTGTCTTATTGAAGGAATGATATCTTGCCATGAATCAATTTCAACCGTTTTTGTAATAGTAATAAAATTGCTTGCAATGAATACACTTTTAATAAAAGGAAAACTAAAGAGCTCCTTTGCTAAAGGTGAGGGACTTGCATAAGACTCATCTGCAAAATCAATGCTCTTACCAGGATACAATAACTTATTAGCAACAAACTTCATCGTCTCCGGATTCGGAGTCATTTCAGTATAAATGCTAATAATCGTATTACCTGTTTTTATCATTTATCAACTAATGAGGATGCAAAAATAATAAAAATTTTGAAAGCGCAAAATCTTTTTTTAAAATTCATTAAAAAAATTTTTGTGGGGACTAGCCAACATCCTTTCAAAAGAATCTTAAATTCGATTGTTCTGGCAACTGAATTCAATCATCTAATTGACAGAGAAGCTATAACAGTATCAATATTGAATTGCCTATTTGAAAACAGAATTATTGGTTGCAAAAAATTAATAAAATGGTGTACTAAGTGCAAACCTCAACTCCCCAAAAAAATAAATAGCCAAAAATTTAACATGCCCACTTTATCTTCGTAATCTATTTTTTCTACTCACCTTCTTTATTAAATGTTTTTTATTTTATTTTGAAACTATGAGAACATCTGTTTTTTTAATTCTATTGATATTAGCCTCCAATATTATAGCTCAAAATACAAATGAAAAATGGAGTTTAAAGAAATGTATTGAATATGCCTCAAAAAATAATATCTCAGTAAAGCAAGCCGACATTCAAGCAAGAATAAGTGCATTGCAATTGAAGCAAGCACAATTGGCACCATATCCAAATGCTACATTTTCTTCAGGGCTTGGAACACAATTTGGTCGTTCAATTGATAGGACTACAAACATTTATAGTAATACACAGTCTCTTTATCAAAACTTACAATTACAAGCTGGCATTCAAGTATTTAATTATAATCGGATTAACAACAATATTGCTTATGCAAATTTTAGTGCTAAAGCTGCATTAGAAGATGTTGCTAAAGCTGCTAACGATGCTTCTCTAAATGTATGCACCTATTATTTACAAATACTAGCTTCTAAAGAGCAATTAATGATTAATCAAGTTCAAATTGAACAAACAAAAGCACAATTATTTGTAACTAAAAAAAAGGTTGATGCGGGTTCGCTTCCTGAACTAAACTTAATTGAATTAGAAGCACAATTAGCCAACGATAGTAGTAATTATATTAGTGCTAAAACAAGTTTCGATCAAAACGTACTTGCATTAAAAGGTGTTTTGAATTTAGATGCCGCTGCGCCTTTTGAAGTAGAATTGCCAGATGTAAGTAAAATTCCCATTATTGCATTAGCTGAATTGCAACCAGAATTGGTATATAATTTAGCACTAAATAATCAGCCACTTCAGAAAGGAAATGAATTTCGTATAAAAGCATATGAAAAAAATGTATTAGTAAACAAAGCACAATTGTATCCTTCATTAAGTTTTGGAGCTAACTTATCCTCAAACTTTTATAACTCATTTAAAAAAATTGACGGATTTAATTTTAATGGGTATAGCCCATCAGGTGATATTGTAACAGTTGGCGGTACAAACTATGATATAAATTCACCCAATGTATCTTTTACTCAATCTAAAAGAAAATTTGGACAATTGTGGGATGGATATAGTAAACAATTGGATAATAATTTCGGGCAAACATTGGGATTCAACTTAACAGTTCCTATTTATAATAATGGACAATATAGAATTGCTTATGAGCAATCCAAACTTTCTTATAAAACACAAATATTAAACAAAGAATCAGCAGACTTAACCCTCAAACAAAATATTTATACTGCTTATACTAGTGCCCTAGCTGCACTTGAAAAATTTAATGCTGGAAAAAAAAGCATGGCTAGTTATCAAAAAGCTTTTGATTTTGCTACGAAGAGATATGAAGTGGGACTTTTGGGAACTTTAGACTTATTAACTAATCAAAATAATTTGTTACGCACCAAATTACAACAAGTAAGCAATGAGTATGATTATGTATTTAAAATGAAATTATTAGAATTTTATAAAGGGCAAGGCTTGAAACTATAACCTTTACAAAATATTATAAGAATAAAAAAGAAAAGATGAATAAAACATTGGTTTGGATACTTGTTGGTTCAATTGTATTACTTGGTGGTTTATATGGATTGAAAAAAGCAGGAATAATTGGAAAAGAAGAGGGAATTCCTGTTGCTACTGAAAAAGTAACTTATAAAACCATAACCGAAACAGTAAATGCAAGTGGTAAAGTTTATCCTGAAGTAGAGGTGAAAATTAGCCCAGATATAAGTGGAGAAGTTGTAGAGCTTTATGTGAACGAAGGCGACACAGTAAGAAAAGGTAAAGTTTTGGCAAAAATATACGCTGATATATATGCCACTCAAAGAGACCAAGTAGCTGCTGGATTAGAACAAGCAAAAGCACAACTAAGTAATTCAGATGTTAGTTTAGGTGGATTAAAAGCTGCTTTTGATCAAGCAAAATCTAATTTTGATCGTCAACAAAAACTATTAAAAGACAAAATAATTTCTCTTGCAGAGTTTGAGTCCGCCCAACAAACTTTTTTAGCTGCTAAAGCCAATTATTTAGCTGCTAAAGAAGGTCTCAAAAGCGGTGAGGCAAACATCTCATCAAGTAGAGCACAACTTCATAAAGCAGATAAAGACCTTAGTAGAACCATTATAACTGCACCAATGGACGGAGTTATTAGTTTATTAGCGGTAGAAAAAGGAGAAAGAGTTGCTGGCAATAGCTTTAATGTAGGTACTGAAATGATGCGCATTGCCGACCTTAATAGTATTGAAGTGCGAGTAGATGTTGGTGAGAATGACATTCCAAAAGTAAAAATTGGCGATTCTGCATTAGTAGAAATTGATGCATATTCTGGTAGAAAATTTAAGGGAATTGTATATAAAATAGCCAATCCAACTACTAGCTTAGCCGCATCTTCAACAGATGTTACAGAATATAAAGTACATATTCGATTGATTTATGATAGTTATAAAGACTTAATTATTCCTCATAAAAGCTTTCCCTTTCGTCCAAACATGAGCGCAAGTGCCGATATCCAAACAAAAACAAGGACAAATGTGCTTTCTGTTCCATTAAATGCGGTAACTACCAGAAGCAACTCTGATGATAAAAAAAGCACTTCATCTTCTAAATCCGAAAAGAAAGAAAAAGAAACCAATAAGGATGAACAAAAATCTACCACTTCTACTCCTGAAAGCTTTGATGAAGTGGTATTTGTAGTTCAAAAAGATGGCACAGTAAAGCAGTTTAAAGTAAAAACAGGTATTCAAGATATTAACAATATCGAAATACTGAATGGTCTTCAAAAAGGAGATGAAGTACTTACCGCTCCTTATACCATAATTAGCAAAACCATTAAATCTGGAGATAAAGTAAAAGTTGTAGATAAAGATAAACTCTATGAAGAGGATAAGAAAAAGGAATAATTTTTTTACCCACTTATAGAACACCATCCTCAAACGAGTATTCTCAATACTTTATTTATACATCCTTCTAACAATAATTGCTTGTGAATTTTGGAATAATTGGAAGTGGAAGTTGGGCTACAGCTTTAGCTAAAATTTTAACTGATAATGGAAACACCATCAATTGGTGGATAAGAAATAGTGCCACTGTTTCTGCAATCAAAAAAAGAAAACACAATCCCCATTACTTAGGTGCTGCATATTTTGATACCCAAAAACTTTTACTTAATTGCGACCTAAAACAAGTAATTGAACAATCAGATGTATTGGTAATTGCAGTGCCATCTGCTTATATTATGGATGCGCTTGAAAGTCTTCCTAAAGAAATATTTAAAGACAAAAAAATAGTATCGGCCATAAAAGGTATTCTCCCTTCTACTAATCAATTGCTAAACGAATACCTATACCAACAATTTAATTTTCCCATTCACAACTATTTTACTGTATTGGGCCCATGCCATGCAGAAGAAGTGGCGGCAGAAAAACTTTCCTATCTTACTTTTTCTGGTATTGATGAAATTGCAGTTGATACTATTTCCCAATTTTTCAATACTGAATTTGTAATTACTAAAACCAATCACGATGTACTTGGTGTTCAATATGCAGCGGTTTTAAAAAACATATATGCCCTTGGAGCTGGAATAGCTCATGGATTAGAATATGGAGACAACTTTTTAAGCGTTTATATTGCCAATTGTGCTGATGAAATGGTGCGCTTTTGCAAGAAAATGGTTTGGGATAAAGAATCTGAAGAAGAACAAAAAAGCATTAATTACTATTCATCTGTTTATTTGGGCGATCTCCTAGTTACTTGCTATTCGCTTTATAGTCGAAACAGAACCTTTGGTAATATGATTGGAAAAGGGTATAGTGTAAAAGCGGCTCAATTAGAACTTAATATGATTGCAGAAGGCTACAATGCTAGTAAATGTATATATATAGCAAACCAATCTGTGCTTGCTTCAATGCCTATTGCATCTTATATATACCAAATTTTATGGGAACAATTACCTGCTTCAGAGGGCTTTGAGCTTATTCAAAAATCTTTAACCTAGCATATAATATTTTAGATGAAGATTTTACCTCACCAATAAGAATACTACTCTAATAAATTCAAGATTGTTGCTGCAACTTTATTGCTAAGCAGTTGATGCCCGAGGGTTACTATTGTTAATTTACAATGGTTCATTCTTCTGCAAAATCTCTTACAGTTTTTGGCTTTTATAATTTTGTCATATTCGCCAGCAATGAGTTCCATTTTTATTCCAAATTCCTTTTGATTGGTTTTTACTGTTTTTATATCTGGATAAAAATGCTGTAATACTATCCATCTATTGTATAAATCATCGCATTTTTCAGGCGTGTCTAAATGTGCGTTAGCAAACTTTAGTTTCGATTTACTTAGCAATCCCAACTTGTTTAAAACATATCCTAGTTTAAAAATCAGTTGTGTGTTATTAAGTATTTGAAGAAAAATCTTTCTGCCTAATAATGTGCTAGTAGCCATCTCCTTCCAATAATTATGTTGAAGCCCGTCAGGAGCAATAAGCAATAGCTTTTTTATTTTTTCAGGATAATATTCTGCTAATGAAAGTGCTATCCTTCCTCCTAAACTATACCCAATTACGCTAATAGATTCTTTCTCCAAACTTGGACATATCAAGGTAATAATTCCAAATAAATCTGATGGATGAAAATCTGCCCCTTTTTTCCAATTAGTTTCTCCATGATAAGGAAGATTAATACAAAACAAGGTATATCTATTGGTTATTTCGTCTTCTAAAAACTCAAAACAACTTCCATCTAAGCCATAACCATGAAAGCAAAATACTATTTCATCACCCTCCCCATATTGGTGATAGGCAATAGAACTTTCATTATATAGTACCTTTTTAATCAATGATGCAATATTACTTCTAAAAAAAAGAGACTATACATTTAAGCAAGTCTCTCTTTCTTTAATTTATTTTATTCAACTTTTTTTATTCTTCGTTTGCTTCTTTATCTTTTAATTCCTTAATAAGATCAATTGCTTCTGAAACCACATCGCACATGATTGTGATTAGGCTTCCTTTCTTGGCATTGTTAAAAGCATACATAATGGCCTCCTTTTCATTATAAATAATATTCAAAGGAAGTTCACGTGGTTGGGTTTCCTTAATTCCCGAAACCAACAAATCAACCATTTCATTTGCTGAACGACCGCGCAAGTGTTTATCTTGACGAATAATTATTTCATCAAAATATCTTCCACTTATTCTTCCCAATTCTTTTATGTCTTCGTCTCTTCTATCGCCTGTGCCACTTATGATTCCCACTTTTGGTGTTCCTTCAAGCTTGCTTATGAAATCGCATAAAAGAGATAGTCCCGCAGGATTGTGAGCAAAGTCAGCTAAAAACTTAAAGTTCTTAAACTCAAATAAATTCAACCTTCCCGGAGTAAGCGTTGGTGAAGGAATAAAACTGCTTAATGCCGTTTTAATATCTTCAATGGTAATATTCTTAAACAAATAAGTAGCCAATACCGCTGGCAACACATTCATAATATTATGCGTCGCTTTTCCTCCATAAGTTATTGGAATATCTGTTGCTTTCATTACCCTTATTTTCCAAGTGCCTTTAAGAATACTGATATATCCATTCTCATAAACTGCAGAATACCCTCCTTTTTTACTATGTGCTTTTATTCTTGGATTGTTTTCATCCATACTAAAAAAGGCAACATTACATTCTAGTTCTTCATGAATTTTATATACCAAATCATCTTCTGCATTCAAAATACTGAATCCATTTTTATAGGTTGTTTTGGCTACAACTGCTTTCACTCTGCTCATTTGCTCAACTGAATCAATCCCTCCTAAACCTAAATGATCCGCTGTTACATTGGTTATAATACTTACATCACAATTGTCAAATGCAAGCCCTGCTTTTAATAAGCCTCCCCTTGCACATTCCAATACAGCAAAATCTACTGTTGGGTCTCTCAATACAAACTGTGCACTTATTGGCCCTGTACAGTCGCCTTTCATCATCAATTGATTCTGAATATACACACCATCGCTTGTGGTATAGCCTACTTTTCTACCCGCCGATTTACATATATGGGCAGTGATTCTGGTAGTAGTGGTTTTTCCATTAGTACCTGTAATGGCAATAATAGGAATACGTCCATTTATTCCACCAGGGAAAAGCATATTAATTACTGGTTCAGCAGCATTTCTTGCTAGACCAACAGATGGCTCAATGTGCATTCTAAAACCAGGTGCGGCATTTACTTCCAACACTGCCCCTCCATTTTCATAAATAGACGTGCGCAAGTCTTTCGCCATAATGTCTATTCCACAGATATCCAATCCTATAATGCGGGCAATTCTTTCTGCAAGAAATATATTTTCTGGATGCACTTCATCAGTTACATCTGTAGATGTGCCTCCTGTACTAAGGTTGGCAGTTGGTTTCAATAATACCAATTCCTCTTTTGCTGGAATGGAATCTAGTGTATAATTCTTTTCATCAAACATTTTTTGAGTGAATTGGTCAACGGTAATTTGCGTAAGCACTTTTTCATGACCATATCCTCTTCTTGGATCTTTGTTTGTTTCATCTATCAGCCATTGAATGGTATGTTCTCCATCTCCAATTACCGATGCTGGCGTACGCAAAGCGGCACAAACAAATTTATAATTAATAACAAGCACCCTAAAGTCAACACCAGTAATGTATTTCTCTACAATGCTATTTCTTCCATAATGCTGGGCAGCTTCTAGCGCAGTTTGTGCTTGCTCCCAAGTAGTAATATTGGTAGTATTGCCCTTGCCATGATTGCCATCAATAGGTTTTATTACCAAAGGATACCCAAATTTAGCAACCGCATCTTTCAATCCTTCTTCACTACGAACAACCGAACCACGTGGCACTGGTATTTCAGCAGCACTCAACAGGTTTTTAGTTTCTGCTTTATCGCAAGCTATTTCAACTGCAATATGGCTTGTGGTGCTAGCAATTGTTGCTCTAATTCTTTTTTGATGCACCCCATATCCTAGTTGTACAAGGCTTTGTTTATTTAGGCGGATAAATGGAATGCCTCTTTTCGCAGCTTCTTCTACTATGCAACCTGTGCTTGGCCCAAGACGAGTATTCTCCCTAATTTCTCTTAGGTTTTGAATATGCACTTCAAGCGTGCTTTCTGTATTATTTATTAATGATTGTGCAATTTCAAATGATGCTCTTGCTGTATAAACGCCTGCATCTTCTTCCATATAATTAAATACTACATAGTATTCGCCTTCTTTGCCCGTGCCTCTTGTTCTGCCAAAACCGCAATCCATTCCAGCAAGTGTTTGCAATTCAAGGGCAATATGTTCTATTACATGCCCCATCCAAGTGCCTTCTTTTACTCTTTCAAAAAAGCCACCATCTGTGCCTACGCTACATCTATGGCTTTGCATTGTAGGAAAAAGATGCACCAATCGTTCCAAAAACCCATCAATAAGATTAGTAGGTCGTTGCTCCATTTCCTCCAAATTGATGTGCATTTGAATTAGTTTCTTTCTAGAAACACTCCAATAGTTTGGCCCTCTAAGTACTTTGATGTCTAATATTTTCATTTTTTATACAATTTATTGATTAATTTTTTTACTGAATGAGATAAAACGAAGGTTTTACGCTGTTGAAATGGTTCTAAAAATAGGGAAGATTGTATTGTTATCACTAGAATTGGCTAATTCTTTTTTGTTGTTCTATTTGATATTGATTTTATTTTAAAAAAAACACATTGATCTGCCCAATTATTAGCAATTGATTTTTGCCTCAACTGTTTATTAAACTTATTATTATCTGAACCACTGATTCCATTGATTTCTTTGATTTTAATGATTATAAAAAATCTTGTAAATCAGAATAATTTTTTCTCAGGCTAAAATAAAAAGTTTGCAACGAAGAAAAAAAGTTACGCACAGCCTAAAAAAAGTTTGCATACCCAAATAAATATTACGCACAGCTTATAATTTCTTTGCAATCCAGAATTAATTTCACTCAATCCAAAATAAAAAGTTTGCAAACCCCAATAAATATTACTCATGGCAGATATTTTTTTACACAACTGTAAAATAAATATTTGCAAACCAGATTAAAGTTAGCGCAACGCCATAAATCTTTTACGCAACCCAAAAACAAAACAACACACTATCTAAATGAACTGTACCAAAAGAAAAAATGTGATACGCGTAACAATAGTAAATCCACATTTAAACGAGCTTATTAATCGATAAATCCGTTAGTTCTTAGCCTGTAAGTTTTGGAAAGCTAATTGGATTAAGTACTATGTAGCTATTTTTGAAAAGAATAATCAATGCAATCACATTTGGCTTTTACGTGATTGGGATAAAAGTAAATATGTGTTAATATAAATATTATGACGATAAAACGAAATTGCATTTTTCTTTTGCTTCTCCCAATTTTATTGTCAACAAATTGTAATGAAAAACCATCTAACGCTATTGTTAATAAAACAAAAAATAGCCGTTTTGACTTCTCATTATTTGAAAATAAGTTTAAGTATTTCGACTTAAAGCAATTTTCCATGGACACCATACAATGGGAAAGGCGAAAAGATTTCTATTCCAAACTTGACAGTCTCGAATTTTTTCAGATTTATCAAGACACAGCCGTTAAGGAATACCTTGGAAAAGATTCAGAAAGCATTGATCTCGATTTTTTTTATTCGAAGCATAAAAGTAAAAGAGGGCTTTTGGAATTTACTATTTTGACACAAAGAGAAGGTGAGTATTGCGACAGAATTTTATATAACATTTATACGTTAGAAGGAAAGCTAATTAGCTCATTTAGAGTTGCAGGTTCATGTGGAGACGGAGGATATTATGAAACTGCAAGTGGAAAATTTTTGAATGACAGCACCTATGAACTTTTATCAGAAGACAATTACAAAACTGAAAACAATGAAGGGTCAAACATTATTACATATTCTAAAACATTAACCATTATAAAATCAGACGGGACAATTTTTCAAACTGACACAGAACTAAAAACAGAAACAAAATAAGTTCTTGTACTAAAGGTAGAAAAAAATTACCCCGCCGAATTTCCCTACTCCCCCCTTTCCATTGCCCTAAGCCATCTTTCAGGGATATCATTATTGCATGCTATGAAATAATCTTGCTTACTACAAGCTATAAATTGATTGTTGAGTTGCATCCACCATCTTCCGGTTTTCTTGCTTTGTAAAAAAACAGTTTCTACTTCGGCAAATGCCATTGTAAACTCAAAAAAGTTGTCTCTATTTTCCAACGGCGATTCTTGTTTGCCCTTTTGTATTCCATCCATCAAATACCATAGTAAATGACTTATTTGTTTTGCCGTAAGTTGGTGGTTATCCAATTCAGAATTGTAGCCATAAATACCAATAGAACTCATTGAATGGCTCATGCCTGCATATTGAAAAAGGGTACAAGCTTCTTCTCCATTAAATCCATTAGGAGTAAGTCTATTTGCGGGTGCATGTGCATGTTGAATAGATGCAATATCGAAAGACAACATTTGACTATTTCTAATTGCAGGTTCCATTTCCTCTAAATTCTCTTTCACCTTACCCACTCTGAAACAATCAAAACGCAAAGTATCTATTACTTCAAGCATTTGAGGATGTACAAAATAGCTTTGAAAACCAATATGGTTATAATGCCTTATAAAATTAGGCGCTCCTGTAAGCATTTCCATCAAAAAATTATCTGATGGCAATACACTATCCATATTCAAATCTATACGAGCATCTATATTACTTGCTTCTATTATCTTACCCAAATTGGCATAAGCTCCGTATTGTGCAAGCGTCACATCGTGACTACCACCTAAGATTACTACTCTTTTTTTCTTTTCAATCAACTCGCTTATTACGGCACTAAGTGCGGAATAGCTATCTTGAATACTTGCGCCCACTTTTACATTGCCCAAGTCGGCCACTTTCACGTCTTTGTGCCAGTGAAACAAACTATAAAAAGCGCTTCTTATGGCATTTGGCCCATCGGTATTATTGGTTCCACCTTCTCCACGCATTTCTCCACAACCAATTAAAACCATATCGGCTTCATCTACATTGGGAAAATCTTCTTCAAAAGCATCTATATGTCGCCCAAGTTGTGTGTCTTTATAGCCTTCATCGTTACTGATTTCATCTTTATTTATTGGAGTAATAAAATCTATTACTGTATTTAAACTCATACTTGCAATGTTTGGAAAAGAAAATGTACCTAAAGAAACGTTTGCGATGTAGTAAAAATTGTTTTCATTTTTCTACTTTCAATTATTGTTAATTCTAACCACATCGTCATATAGACATTTAGTTATCAATTTTTAATTAGCCTAACAACCACATTCAAACAATTTTACCTATCTGATCCAGTGTTTCTATGTGCTCTATTTTTCCTTTCTTTAATTCAATATCATTAATTTTCTATGTGCCTATCTGCCTATGTGGTAAAAAGTAATCATAAACATTTTATGCCAATTCAGCAATAGCTTTTGCTGCAATCCATCCGCTTGTCCATGCATTTTGAAAATTAAAGCCGCCAGTTACGCCATCTATATTCATCACTTCGCCCGCGAAAAACAAGTTGTTTACTTTTTTACTCTGCATGGTATTGGCATCAATTTCTTTCAAATCAATTCCTCCACAGGTAACAAATTCTTCCTTGAATGTTGTTTTCCCATTTACCGAAAAAGAATGTGCTGTAAGGGTTTGAATTAATTTGTTCTGTTCGGCATTGGTAATAGAAGCCCATTTTTGGTTTTCATTTATGCTACATATCAAAAGAAAATACTGCCACAATCTGTTAGGCAATCCAAATGGGTTTTTGCCTCCAAGTGTTTGGTTGCCCTTCTCTCTTCTTATGTCTTGCCAATCATCCCTTAATGCTTGTTCACTAATATCTCCCAACCAATTTATCAATATTGTAAACTGATAATTTTTTATTGCCAATTCTCTTGCTCCCCAAGCCGAAAGTTTCAAAATGGCTGGCCCACTCATTCCCCAATGTGTAATTAATAATGGCCCTTTCGTTTGCAATTTGCTTCCTGCCAATTTCACTTGTGCATTGTTTACACTCACCCCCATTAAAGTGGTGATATTATTCTTGGGCATATTGAATGTAAAAAGAGAGGGAATAGGTATTTCTATTGAATGACCTAATTGTGTAAGCCAATTAAACTTTTCAGCCGATGGAAAACCACCCGCAGCCACACAAATAAAATTGGCTTGTATGTTTTGTTGAGTAGTTACAATTTTCCAAATGTCATTTTGGTAGTTGATAGTATTTACAGCACAATTGGTAATTACTTCTACATGATACTTAGATGCTTCATTAAGCAAACAATCTATTATGGTTTGAGAACTATCCGTATTGGGAAACATTCTTCCATCTGATTCAGTTTTTAAAGTAACCCCTCTTTCTGAAAACCATTCTATAGTATGATTGGTATTAAACCAATGAAATGCTTTCTTTAGAAACTGTGCACCTCTAGGATAATTACGAACCAATTCTTCTATCTCAAAACAAGCATGGGTAACATTGCACCTGCCACCACCACTTACTTTTACTTTACTTAGTAATTTTTGTTGCTTTTCAAGTATCACTACTTGCAATTGCGGATTCATTCTAGCTGCATTTACTGCACAGAAAAAGCCTGCTGCACCACCGCCAATTACAACTAATTTTTTTTTCATACTGATAAAATAAAATTGCAAATCACTATAAAACGACTGCCGACCACTATAAAAGGACTGCCTACCACTATAAAATGATTACCTACTACTCAAAAATGATTGACTACCACTCAAAAAAGGCTACCGACCACTTTAAAACCATTACCGACCACAATAAAATCATTACCTACCACTTAAAAATGATTGCCGACTACTAAAAAAAGACTGCCTACCACTAAAAAACCACTTCCGACTACTAAGAACCCGTATCCTACCACTAAAAATTAACTAATTTGTCAGTCGGGGATAGTTTTTTAGTAGTTTTTACCAAAAGGTTCAGGTTGTTACTAGTTTATACAAGATGTATTGCAATAAAAAAGCTAATCTGATTGTACAGATTAGCTTTTAATATTATTACGAAAGAAATGATTGATTATTTATAAGCAGGAATTAAATTCTTGGCCAAGGCTACCATTTTATTAATGCTTTCTTCGTTTAATTGTCCTTTTTTAAACTCAGCAAGTACATCTGGTAATTTATTTTCCATGTCCATTAAAAATTGTGCTTCAAAATCTTTTACTTTTTTTACAGCTACTTCTTTTAATAACCCTTGTGTACCTAAATAAATAATGGCAACTTGCTTTTCAACACTGAAAGGAGTGTATTGAGCTTGTTTTAGTATTTCTACGTTTCTAGCACCTTTATCAATTACATTTTTAGTAGCAGCATCTAAATCACCACCAAACTTAGAGAATGCTTCTAATTCTCGGTAAAGTGCTTGGTCTAGTTTTAAAGTACCAGCCACTTTTTTCATTGATTTAATTTGCGCATTACCACCTACACGACTTACTGAAATACCTACGTTAATAGCTGGACGGATACCTGCATTAAACAAGTTACCTTCTAAGAAAATTTGTCCATCAGTAATAGAAATAACGTTAGTTGGGATATAAGCAGAAACGTCACCAGCTTGTGTTTCAATTACAGGAAGTGCAGTTAAACTACCACCACCTTTTACAAGATGTTTGATAGATTCTGGCAAATCGTTCATTTGTTTTGCAACATCATCATTGGCTATCACTTTTGCAGCTCTTTCCAACAAACGACTATGCAAATAGAACACGTCACCTGGGTATGCTTCACGTCCTGGAGGTCTTCTAAGTAATAAGGAAACTTCACGATAAGCAACCGCTTGTTTACTTAAATCATCATAAATGATTAATGCAGGACGACCGGTATCTCTGAAGAATTCCCCAATTGCAGCACCAGCAAAAGGAGCATAGAATTGTAATGGAGCAGGATCGCTTGCAGATGCAGCAACGATTGTTGTGTATGCCATTGCACCATTATCGTTCAATGTTTTCATAACACCAGCAACAGTACTAGCTTTTTGACCTACCGCAACATATATACAATAAACTGGTTTACCAGCATCAAAAAACTCTTTTTGATTGATGATGGTATCAATACAAATAGCAGTTTTACCTGTTTGACGGTCACCAATTACCAACTCACGTTGGCCACGACCAATAGGTATCATAGCGTCAATTGCTTTAATGCCAGTTTGTAATGGTTCTTTTACTGGTTCGCGATAAATAACCCCTGGTGCTTTACGCTCTAAAGGCATTTCATACAAATCACCAGCAATAGGCCCTTTACCATCAATTGGTTCTCCTAATGTATTAATTACCCTTCCTACAAGGCCGTCTCCAGCCTTGATAGAAGCAATTTTACCTGTTCTTTTTACTTTAGAACCTTCTTTGATATTACCACTTTCCCCCATCAAAACCACACCTACATTATCTTCTTCAAGATTCAATGCAATGGCTTTTACCCCACTTTCAAATTCAACCAATTCCCCACTGCGTACGCCATTTAAACCGTACACACGTGCAATACCATCACCCACTTGTAATACTGTACCCACCTCTTCCAAATCAGCAGAAGCGTTAAAGTTGCTAAGTTGTTGCCTTAAAATCGCTGAAATTTCATCTGGCTTTATTTCTACCATATTTCTGTTTTTTAATAAAAGTTATCTTATACAATTTATAGAAAGTAGCTAATACTAGTTAATTTCTGAAACATACACATTTTGCAAGAACTGCTTTTTAATATCATTCAGGTCTCTCTGAATACTGAAGTCCAATAATTTGTTGTCAAACTCTAAAACAAAACCACCAATTAAATCCTCTTTTACAGATGTTTCTAATTGAACGGTACCAGAACCATTGTTATTAAACTTAGACTGAATGCTTTCCTTGATGCTATCACTGATTGCAACTGCAGTTGTAAGTTTCACAATATGAATTCCTTTCAATTCATTGTATTGAGCAATAAAAGCATTGGTGATTTCAAACAAATCTCTTTCTCTACCTTTTACTAGTAATAGTTTTATAAACTGGGTAGTGATTGTGCCAATATTAGATCCTGTTACAGCTAGTATAATCGATTCTTTCTTATCGGCTTTGATAATTGGACTAGATAATAATTGCGTAAATTCTTTACTTGCTTTGCAAACAGCTTGTAAATATTTAATATCCTCGCAAACCGCATCTAATTGATTATTCTCTAAAGAAATATCAACCAAACTTTTTGCATATCTAAAAGCTAAACGAGCATTTGACATATAAGTGAATTAGAATAAGTGAAAATGAGACAATTAATAATTTCAAACAATTAGTTCAATTGAACTCCTTGAGCAAGTTGTTGGATAAAGGCTTCTTGCTCAGTTTTATTTGCCAATTCTCTTCTCAAAATCTTTTCACTCACTTCTATTACCAATGCACCCACTTGATTTTTCACATCAGTTAAGGCTGCATTTTTTTGTTGCTGAATAGCTTGTTGAGCGTCTGCAAGAATTCTATCGTATTCCAATTTAGCTTTTTCCTTAGCGTCAGCTATCATCTTATCAGAAGCAAGTTTTGCTTCCTTAATCATTAAACTTCTTTCTTCTCTAGCTTGGTTCATAAGCACTTCATTTTCATTTTTCAATGAAGCCATTTCTTTTTTCACCTTTTCAGCAGAAGAAATTGCATCAGCAATTCCAGTTTCTCTTTCTTTTAAAGCACTTAGAATAGGCACCCAAGCAAACTTTTTAAGAATTAAGAAAACAATGATAAAAGCAAGAAATGTCCAGAAAACGAGTCCTAAGCCGGGAGTTAATAATTCCATATATAATTATTCTTAAATTTTTTTTAAAATAACTGCATCTATTGCCCTGTGCTTTAGATGCAGTTAAGAGTAGTTATCTCTTAGAGAGAATTACTTAATGAAGATAGCCAATACAGATGCAATAACTGCAAACAAAGCAACACCTTCCACGAAAGCTGCTGTTAAAATCATACCGCTACGGATATCATTTGCTGCTTCTGGTTGACGAGCAATGCTTTCAACAGCTCCTTTACCAATTTGACCAATACCTAGGCCAGCACCAATAGCTGCTAAACCTGCACCAATAGCAGCACCTGCATTAGAAATGCTACCACCATCTAACAAAATGTTCAATAAAGACATCGCTTGTAGTTTTTGTGATTAAAAAAAGAGTTAATAATATTAATGATGAGCGTGTTCCTTTTCGTCATGGTGTTCACCTTCAAAAGATTGCCCAATAAATACTGCAGTAAGATTTGTGAAGATAAATGCCTGAATAAAAGCAACCAATATTTCAATTACATAAATAAAAATCGTGAATCCTAAAGAAACGGGAGCAAAGCCTATTCCTGCAACAATGCTCAATTTAGAGAAAATGAAAATCATCATAATTAAACAAGTAATAATCATGTGACCAGCAACCATGTTTGCAAATAAACGCACAATTAATGCAAACGGCTTAGTGAAAATTCCCAACAACTCTACTATCAATAAGATAGGTTTTACAAATCCTGGAACCGGAGGATTGAAGATATGACCCCAGAAATGGGAATTGGTACTTAAAAGAATCACTGCGAAACTTATTAAACCCAAAACCATTGTAAAAGCAATGTTTCCAGTAACATTTGCAGAACCCGGTATTAATCCGAAAATATTACAGATTAGAACAAAGAAAAATACAGTCAATAAATAGGGCATATACTTTTCGTATTTATGACCCAAATTGCTTTTCCCTACTTCATCGCGTATAAATGTAATTACTGGTTCAAGTGCATTTTGGAAACCCGTAGGAGCCACATTTGCTCCGTTCTTTTTGTATTTATTTGCTACTCCTATTACTAAAAACACAAGCAATGCTAAGGCAAGAATCATTTGAACAACGTTCCTAGTCATTGAGAAGTCGTACACTTTTACTGCCTCATCTATAGTTCCATCTTCTTTTACTGCCTCAATAACACCTTTTTCACTTAGTTTATAACCTTGGTATGTGCTAAGACCATGCTCAAATTTTGAAGATAAAAAAGTAGCTAATCCACGTTGAGGAGAATAAACAATTACAGGAAGGGGAATTGCAATGTGCTTACCATTTACCTCAGCAAAATGAAAATCGTGATTGTCCATTATGTGTTCCATAATTACATCACCTGGCTTGAAATCTGCTGGATTTTCTGCTTCGTGGGTTGACTCAGAGTTGGTTTTCTCAGCATTTTCTTGTGCTTGGATATTGGAAGAAAAAACGAGTGTCAACAAGCTGAAAAGCAACACCAACAAAGATTTCATGTTTTTTCTGAGCATAATTTTTCTCTAAAATTTCGGCGAAGATAGGGGGATACCGGTAAAATATATATAGTAAAAATGGGCTTTAGTATAATTTTAAAAGTATCAGATAGCTTATTTTGGGAAGGTTTGCATGCTTGTTTTATTAATTAAAAGCAAAAGAATTTATCAAAGAAATTGAGAAGCAGAAACTAATTAATCCGTAATTAAACAACCAATTTATTGGGCTTATCAAATTGCATTTTATACAGCTTACTATAAAAACCGCCCAATTCCATCAACTCGCTATGATTGCCCATTTCTTTAATTTCCCCTTTATCTAGAACAATTATTTTATCTACTTTTTTAATGGTTGATAAGCGATGTGCAATAACAATGGATGTACGCCCACTTATCAATTTATCTATCGCTTTTTGAATCAACAATTCGCTTTCGGTATCAATTGAAGAAGTTGCTTCATCCATAATTAAAATAGAAGGATTGTATAATAAAGCTCTAATAAAAGAAATTAATTGGCGCTGTCCTAAACTGAGGGTATTGCCTCTTTCCATCACATTGTAATCATAGTTATTGGGCAGTTGCATTATAAAATCATGTACACCAATCATTTTAGCAGCTTCTATTACTTGTTCCTTTGTTATCAATGGATTTCTTAAAGTAATATTATCAATTACTGATCCCGAAAATAAAAATACATCCTGCAGTACCACGCCAACATTGCTTCTTAGTTTTTCTATTGGATATGATTCTATGTTTTTATCATCAATTAAAATAGCTCCTTTTTGTATTTGGTATAATCTATTTAGTAAACTGATGATAGATGTTTTCCCACTTCCTGTATGACCAACTAAAGCAATGGTTTCTCCTGCTTTTACTGTGAATGAAATATTTTTTAAAACATATTGTTCTTCTACATAGGCAAACCAAACATCTTCAAACTGGATACTTCCTTTAAAAGCTGTTTCCATTTGATTGGTAGTATGAAATTCTAGTTTCTTTTCTGATAAAACATCCTCATTATCCAATACTTTAAAGACCCTTTCTGCGGCAATCATACCCATTTGCAAAACATTAAACTTATCAGCTATTACCCTCAATGGACGAAATATTTGGTTGAGGTATAAAATGAATGCGACCAACAAGCCTGGATTTAGTTGTTTGTCTGCTACCCACCAAACTAATAGCCCCATACTAATTGCCAATACCAATTCAACTATCGGGAAGAAAACACTGTAGGCGAAAATGGCTTTGATGTTAGCATCTCTATGTTCTGTATTAATGGTATTAAAATTTTTTAACTCTCTTTCTTCCGATGCAAATGCTTGTACAATGTGCATTCCTGTAAGATGTTCTTGCACAAAAGCATTTAATGCAGATACGGCGTTTCTCACTTTAATAAAACTGGCATTTACACTTTCTTTGAAATAATAAGTGGCAACCAACAAGAATGGAAAGGGCAATAAACTTACTAACGCTACCTTCCAATCCATCCAAAACATGGTTGCGAGGGTGATGATAATGGTTAGTAAATCAGCAGTAATGGGAATGAGACCATCACTGAAAATATCATTGATGCTTTCAATGTCATTGATGGTTCTAGTGGTGAGAGTACCGATGGGTGTGGTATCAAACTGACGCAAATTGAGATTTAATACCTTTTCATACACTTTCACCCTGAGGTCTTTTATCACATGTTGCCCAAGCCAAGAGGTAAGAAAAGAAAAAGAAAACCTAATGACAGATTCAAACAATAAGAAAAGTATTTGGAATATGGTGATATTGACAATGAATTGAAAAACGGTACTGTCTTTTCCCAACCACAACATGTTTTGCAGCCACAATGGAACGGGCAATGTAGGAATGATGGATTTGTTTACCGTAAGCTGAATAAGGTATGGCCTTATAGGGGCAATGAATGCCATGAATATGGTGAGACCGATGCTGATAATAAATACCAAACGATATGGACGAACGAATTGAAAAACCCTTCCTAGTAAAGAAAAATTAAAAACCTTTTTCGGTGCCCCTTTTTTTTCTGACATGGATGCAAATGTAGTAGATGGGGTATTGTAAAGTAAAATTGCTGGTTCCTAAACCGTCAATTTCTAAGTAGCTTGAACCTAAACGTTTATTTTTTTGTGAATGACACCTTTATCTTAATTATTTTCTTTCTTAAATAAAGTTTGCCCCGCTCTATTGATATATTCTACCAAACTATTTGAGCTTAAGCAATAAAAAACAGAAATGTAGCATTATTAAGGGGTGTTTAAATAATCGATATCTAGCCATACGTTCGGGACTTTCATCAAAGGGAAAATATCTTTTTCCTTTAATGTATCTAGTTTGAACTTAGAAAGTTTTGTTTCAGACTTAAAATATGTTAGTTATGCATTTTGTAGTATCAGTTCAGGCTTGCAGTATAGCAGTTCTGACTTGCAGTATAGCAGTTCTGACTTGCAGCATACCAGTTCTGACTTGCAGCATACCAGTTCTGACTTGCAGCATGACAGTTCTGACTTGAAGCATGACAGTTCTGACTTGAAGCATGACAGTTCTGACATGAAGCATGACAGTTCTGACTTGCAGCATGACAGTTCGATAGCTGAGGGTGTCAGTTCGGCATTTTAGTGTGCCAGTTCAGACTTTTCGAAAGTCAATTCATCATTAATGAAAGATCTTTCTGCTCTTATGAGGTAGAAGTATGGATTTTATTTAACCCAGAATCAGTTGTTCTAGCGGTTATCAACAAATTTTAGTTTGGTTAATAATTTTAGTTCAGGACTCTTAGAACCATAAACTGAACTTACATAACCTTTGACTTTTGTAACGGTTGCTAAAAGCCCTGTCTCAATTTCATAAAGCATTTTATCTCTAGAAATTTTAGCTTTACTCATTGCTATATATGTAACACTTTCTTTTTTGTTGAGGTCTTCTAAAGTGCTAATAAGGGTGGTGATGGTTGCTACTTTTAAATCGTTTTCATTGGGCGCATAAGTGGTTTCTCCTATTAGAATTAACAACAACCCTTTTAAATGTGCAATGATGTTGGAATAAGATTGCTGAGAAACTGAATGAGAGTTGTCTGGATCGTTTGGGCTTGCTGGCTTGGATTTGCTTTCGGCTCTTTCTCCGTGGATTTTACGAATGAATGCCTTGGCATCTTCGATTGTTTCTTTGGACGCTTTTGTGGATGATAGAGCTTTTACAATACGAGTGGATAGTTTTTTTACGGGGGCAAAGCCTACTTTCCGTTCGTTTTTTGCTTTGCTGTTGTCTCTTTTTTTGGATGAAAATAATTTTTGCTCTGCTATTGCTTCATTGGACTGGGTGGTGATGACAGCGAGTTCAATTTCTTTATTGGAAGGATTGTAATCGGTGCCGAAGCCTTGACAAGTGAGGACAAGCGTTTCGAAGTTTGTAATGTTTTTTTCGATTCCTGTTTCTGAATTTGATGCCATGATTAGATGATTTAATCTGATTTAATATTTATTTTATGCAGCATTTAATTATTTCTGCACGATAAAAGTATGGGGATTTTGTTTTAGGTTTTCATTTTTTTGAAAAATATTATTTTAAGGGCTAAGGCTGGGATGAGGGACAGTAGGGACTTTTGTAACTTTTGTGACTGAAATAAGCGGTTTTGTGAGGTGAAATGGGATTGGGAATTAGTAATTATTTGATGAGATGAGATAGTTTTTGGGAAGATTTATACTTGAAACTGTGATTGAAGCGAATGCCAGTTACAAACTGGCTTATTTATTTGGCACTAGTGACCAGCTAGCGCTGAACACTAGCGCCAGAGGTAAAGGCAGATATGGAAAATTCACCGACAGATACCAAAAATACAAAGGCAGATGAGGGTTAAACAATACTGTTTCACCCCAAAATGACATCTTATTGCTTATTCCTAATGGTTTTATAGATTTTTATGGCTAATAATAGAATGGCAATAAAACATACAAGCCCTATCAAACCCCACACAAGACTCATGCTTTGTTTTACAACCACAAGCATGATGATGGCAATTAAAAATATGGTGGCTACTTCGTTCCACAACCGTAGTTGCTGTGAAGAGTATTTAAAAATACCTTTTAGTTGTTGCTGAATAATTACCTGCAAGGATAGATGATACCCATACAAAAAAACAACGGCAATTAATTTTATCAGTAGCCATCTACCCTCCTCTTCAAAAACTATTTTATTCCAATTTCCGTGGAACAAAACCGTTGTACCAAGGATAAGCGTTAAGACGGCAGATGGCCAAGTAATGCCGTACCACAATCGCTGCATCATTACCCCAAACTGTGCTTGCAACGCTTCATTTATTGGGCTGGGTTTTTCCAAAGCTTCCACATTGTAAATAAAAAGCCTAGGCATATAGAATAGCCCCGCAAACCATGTAACAATAAAAATAATGTGTAATGCTTTTAAATAGAGATACATACTTTGAGTTGTAAGTGGTAAGTTGTAGATGTAGATTATTGGTTTTAATAAAGGGAAGGCTTCGCTGGGAGCGAAGCCTTCCCTGAGAATGCCGAAATTAATTTTTCGACTTTAATATGAGAATCTATTGAAACATTTCTGTATAAAACTTATGGAAATAAGGGATGGTTTCTATGCCTTTGTAATAATTAAATAGGTCATATTTTTCATTTGGACTATGTAGATTATCGCTATCTAATCCAAAGCCCATAAACACAATCTTTATTCCAAGCACTTGTTCAAACAAAGCACAAATGGGAATGCTACCACCACCACGAACTGGAACAGGTGCTTTTCCAAAAGTGGTAGTAATGGCTTTTTCAGCCGCTTTGTATGCAATGCTATCAATTGGTGTTAAATAGGGCTCACCACCATGATGTTCTTTAGCACTTACTGTTACACCTTTTGGAGCAATACTTTCAAAATAAGAAATCAATTTTTCGGTGATAACAGCAGAAGATTGATTGGGAACTAATCTAGCTGAAATTTTTGCATAAGCTTTAGAAGGCAATACGGTTTTTGCGCCTTCGCCTGTGTAGCCACTCCAAATACCGTTGACTTCAAGTGTAGGTCTAATACCTGTGCGCTCATTGGTAGTAAATCCTTTTTCACCCCAAAGCTCCTCAATGCCTAAATCTTGTTTGTATTCTGATGCATCAAATGGAGCTTGTGCCATTTTTTTCCTTTCTTCATCAGTGGCAACAAGTACATCATCGTAAAAACCAGGAATGGTAATATGGTTGTTTTCATCGTGGCAACTAGCAATCATTTTAGCTAATATAGTTGCAGGATTGGCAACTGCCCCACCATAAACTCCGCTATGCAAATCTCTATTTGGCCCAGTAACTTCTACTTCAATATAGCTCAATCCTCTAACTCCTGTATCTATTGAAGGATTTTCCATGCTTAACATAGAGGTATCGCTGATTAATATTACATCTGCTTTTAAAAGGTCTTTGTATTCTTTAATGAATGTTCCAAGATTGGGGCTGCCAATTTCTTCTTCTCCTTCAATAATAAATTTCACATTGTTAGAAAGGGTATTGGTTTTAATCATGGTTTCAAATGCCTTTACGTGCATATAAAACTGTCCTTTATCATCACAAGCACCTCTAGCAAAAATTTTCCCATCTACAATTACTGGCTCAAAAGGACCACTATTCCAAAGATTTAAAGGGTCAGCAGGTTGCACATCGTAATGCCCATACACCAATACAGTTGGCAAAGAAGCATCAATTATTTTTTCAGCATATACAACTGGGTGGCCAGCGGTTGGATAAATAGTAACAGTATCTACACCTGCTTCTAACAAACGTTGTTTTACTGCATCGGCACAAGTAGCCATATCTGCTTGATGTTCATTTTTTGCGCTAATACTGGGAATACGCAAAAGGTGTAAAAGCTCGTTTAAAAAGCGTTCTTTGTTTTCTTCTTGGTAAACTTTCCATTTTTCCATATCTATCTTTTTTAATTTCTTGAATACTATTGTTCAACTATATCTTTGTAAACCGAGGTAGGCAGCGAATTTATACCTATCTACTTCTTTGTATAAATAATAATCTTAAATAAATAAAAAATGAAAAAGTTCTTAGCCTTTGTTTTATTAGCTGTATCGATTGTAAGCTGTAAAAAAAATGATGACGCTCCTGCTGTAGTAATAAAAGCAGATACAACCTATATACCAGTAATAGCAGATGGCGTAAGCTATTGGAAATACAACCATTGGAGTGGCAGCGACTCTATATCAGCAGCAAAAGATAGTTTTAAATTAGTTGCTTTAACCAAAGATTCTCTTTATAGTGATGATGGGAAAAAATACACAGTTTATAGTGACAATGTAAATCCTAATGCATCAAAATATATCTATTTCTACAGATCTGATAAAGACAGCAATTATAGAAGAGGTTTTTTCAAAAACAACAATGCTGGTGGAACTATTCCAGATATAGTTGAAAAATATTTTGTAAGTAATTTGCCTGTTGGAGGCACATGGTCTCAAGACTTTTTAGTAACCACTTCAGGAATATCAGTAAATGCTAAAAACACTTACACTATTACTAGTTTAACCGATACAATTACCATTGGTGGTACACTTTATAGTAATGTAGCCAAAATACATTTAGACATGTATCTCAATGATATTTCTACAGGTGCCCTTACAAATGTTGGAAGCGGTGAATCTTATTATTCTAAGAACATAGGATCAGTTAAATATTTTTATAGTCTAAAATATCTAAGCTTTCTAAATATATATGAACGTTCTGAGCTAACTAGCTTCTACATTAAAAAATAAATCAATTATTTAATCTTAATAAAAAGGATATGACTTTCAGTTATATCCTTTTTTGTTTTTATTAGTTAAAGCATGAAGTAGGTACAATGAATTAGTAATTATAAATCGAGCTACTTAACTATATTGCGACTCATTTATGGAAAAGTTTGTTGTTTCTGCTAGAAAGTATCGCCCTCAAAATTTCAATACAGTTGTTGGGCAAAGTCATATTACTACCACACTTAAAAACGCGATTAAACAAAACCATTTAGCTCATGCTTTCTTATTTTGTGGCCCAAGAGGTGTAGGTAAAACTACGTGTGCGAGAATCTTAGCAAAAACCATCAATTGCCTAAACCAAACAGCAGAAGGGGAAGCTTGTAATACTTGCACTAGTTGTGTTTCATTTGATGCAGGTGGAAGTATGAATATCCATGAATTGGATGCTGCTAGTAATAACTCTGTGGATGATATTAGAAGTCTAGTAGATCAAGTGCGATTTGCACCACAAGCAGGAAAATACAAAGTGTATATTGTAGATGAGGTACACATGCTAAGCGCAAGTGCATTCAATGCTTTTTTAAAAACATTGGAAGAACCACCATCTTATGCCATATTTATTCTAGCTACTACTGAAAAACACAAGATATTACCTACGATTATTAGCCGTTGCCAAATATTTGATTTTAAAAGAATCACTACGAATGATACGGTAGAACACTTAGAGGAAATTATACAGAAAGAACACATTCAAGCTGAAAAAGCAGCCCTTCAAGTAATAGCTCAAAAGAGTGAAGGCTGCATGAGAGATGCACTCAGCATACTAGATAAGATAGTAAGCTTTACTAGTGGGGTAGTGAATTATCAAAATACGCTAGAGCATTTAAACATCTTAGACCATGACTACTACTTTAAATTGCTTGAAGCATTAAAAGCACAAGATATGGCTTCGGCTATATTGCTTTATGACCAAATAAATAAAAAGGGTTTTGAAGGAGATATTGTACTTAATGGATTTGCAGAATTTATGCGCAATATTCTTGTGTGTAAAGACGCAAGAGCAGCAGTATTATTAGATGTGGTTGAAGGGATGGAAGCAAAATACCATTCATTGGCTTCAAGCATTGATACGGGCTACTTAATTAGTGCTTTGAATATACTAAATGAGGCAGAGATGAGCTACAAAATGGCTCGGAATAAGCGGTTGCATGTAGAACTTGCCATTATTAAACTGAACTTCTTGCAACAAGCCATTCAAGTTGCATTGCAAGATGGGAACATAGTAAAGAAAAAGCGAATTGATACACCAATTGCTTTACGTTATAAACCAGTTCCATCTTTACAAATTAACCAATCTATTACTTCGAAAGAAGTTTCACCTACTGGCAAATTGTATGTAGAAGAAAAAAAAAACATTTACCAAGCAATTCCAGTAGAAAATAAAACTTTCGAACCGAAGCAAAAGGAACTGGAAAAGGTTGAAACAATTGCTATTGAAAGTAAAGTATTACCTGCAAAGGATGTTGCTAGTCCTTCAATTTCTATTGCTAATTTAAATGGAAATAATTCTTCAAATAGTCTATTGGACGCTTTAAGAAGTAAATATGGAGAGAAATATAGTATTGAACAAGTAGTCAATCCAATACCACTTGACGAAGCGTCACTCAAAACGCATTGGGATTATTTTACAAACAAACTAAAATCTGAAAATAAAGTTTCACAAGCAAATGCATTTGTTCAAGCAACAATTTCAGTAGTAGATGATATAAATTTTACTATTTCTGTGAATAGTGCTTTGCAACAAAAATTTATTGAACAAGAGAAAGCCTTCTTATCAGAGTATTTGCAAAAGGAGTATTGCAATAGATTGATTGTATATAGTTTTATTATAATTGAAGGGGAAAAAGAAGTATCTCCATTAAGTACTCAATTAAATAACAAGCAAAAATTTGAAAGAATAGCGGAACAATATCCTTTACTAAGAACACTTCGCGACAACCTAAAGCTAGAAATAGATTATTAGTCTCTTTTTTTGTCTAATAAAACTGTGGCATAAGCAATTAGACCTTCTTCCCTTCCAACAAATCCCATCTTTTCGGTGGTAGTTGCTTTTATTGAAATGTCTGTTAGTTCTATGCTAAGAATTTCACTGATGGCTTTCTGCATTAAAGGAATGAAGGGTTTAATTTTTGGAGCTTCTAAACACAATGTAGAATCTATATTGATAACATAATATCCTTTCTCAGAAATTAAATCATAGGTTCTTTTAAGCAATATTTTACTATCAATGTTTTTAAATTCATTTGAAGTATCGGGAAAATGAACCCCTATATCTCCTAAACAAAGAGCTCCAAGAAGTGCGTCACAAATTGCATGTAATAAAACATCAGCATCGCTATGGCCTAAAGAACCTTTTATATGTGGAACTTTTACACCACCAATCCATAAATCTCTACCTTCCACTAATTGGTGAAAATCTACACCAGAACCTATTCTCATAATATTGTTTGAAAAAGTTTATAAAATAAAAAAGGGGGATACATAATTTATAGTTATGAATCCCCCAGTTAAAGTATTTAATTAAAATAGATTAATTATTATCTAGGGATGAAGGAGTGCTTTCAGAACTACTACTTCCATCTAAATCGAATGTCAAACCAAAACGTAAGGTATTTGACAATGGGTTTCTAGTTACACCACTACCTGAAGGTGCTAAATAAGATATATTAATGCCAATCACATTGTATTTTAATCCAGCTCCGAAAGTGAAATACTTTCTATTACCTTGTGATACATCTTCATAAAAATAGCCAGCACGTAAAGCAAATTGGTCGTTATACATATATTCAACACCAGCAGAAAATTGTAATTTTTGGAATTGACTTCCTCCACTAAAAGATCCAAACCAACTGTTCACCACGCTTTTGTTTCTATATTCTACAAGGTTTGAAGAATCTAAAGATGCATCTGTTGGATCGGAAGCAACTGGTGCTGAAGGAACCAACAATTTATTAATATCTAAAGCGAATGTTATTTTATTGCTTTCATCAGGAACTGTAGTGTAAGCAAGACCTAATCCCATATTAGCAGGTATATAATCCTTGTTTTGTGCATCATTTGTATAACCAATCTTTGCTCCAAGATTAGATAGATTAATACCCCAACTAAACCCTTCTCCATTTTCATTAGGTGCATTCTTAAAAAGGGATATATCACCTGCTACTGAAGTTCCGGCCTTATAAACAGTACCTCCTGTAGAAGTGCCATTAGCTAAGCTACTATTAATATATCTTAAGGAAACTCCTAAACCCAATTTATCGCCAAGTTTTCTAGAATAACCAAAGTCTATTCCATACTCTCTAGGATTTGAAGAGCCAATCGGATTACCACTATAGTCTGTAAACTGTATGTTTCCTAAGCTGAAATATCTTATTGAGCCGGATATTGCATTTAATTCATCAACTTTATGATATCCTGAGGCACACAAAAGATATACATCATTCACCCCTAAGTCTTTTAACCAAGGAGTATAATTAAACCCAACGGCTGATCTTGTTTTGGTAAAAGGCGTTTTGGCTAAATTCCAAAAAGGAGAATTAACATCTGGTGCTGTTGCAATACCAACATCGCCCATTCCACCAGCTCTTGCATCAGGAGATATTCTTAAAAAAGGAACGGCAGTTGTAACTACATTCAATCTTACGTCGCTTTGTGCCTTTAATATCGATACGGTGCTACTAAGAAATATTAATAAGAAAAAACGGCTGACAGAATAATTTCGCATTTAAAGAAAAAATTTTAGATGTATAAAAAATTAATAAAACTACAATAATTGTAAATCAGAGGTTAACTGTAGTAAAGTGTAAAATTTATCCATTAAATCCATTAAAAAAATTCTGTAAAATACGCTATCAAATTGGTCAATCGGTGCAATAATACAACAAATGACTATAATTGTAGTACTCAAGCCATCAGAGATTCAATTTTTACCAGTTACAATCAAACTATAAACAACATTTAACGATTTTTTAGGAAAGATAAATTCACTATATCTATTATTTATTTTATATAACTACTTACCTATTTTTATATACTACATTTTATAAATACATTCGCCGCCTTTAAATAAAGGTAGCCACTGCCTTTATTTTATAATAATGGCTGTTTATGAGTAATAAATACAAAGAGTTTTCAGGTTTAAACCTACCAGCAATTGAACAAGAAGTGTTGGCTTCTTGGGACGAAACCAATGCTTTTGAAACAAGTGTAAGCATCAGAGAAGGTGCAGAATCATTCGTTTTCTATGAAGGTCCACCCAGTGCTAATGGGATGCCTGGCATTCACCATGTTATTTCTCGTACATTGAAAGATTTGGTGTGTCGTTATAAAACCATGCAAGGCTTTCAAGTTAAAAGAAAAGGCGGTTGGGACACACACGGACTTCCAGTAGAACTTGGTGTTGAAAAAGAATTGGGCATTACCAAAGAAGATATTGGCAAAAAAATAAGCGTTGAAGAATACAACCAAAAATGTCGTGAAGCCGTCTTGCGCTACAAAGACAAATGGGACGATATCACCAATAAAATGGGGTATTGGGTGGACTTAAACAATCCCTATATCACGTTTGAAAACAACTATATCGAAAGTCTGTGGTGGATACTAAGTGAACTCTATAAAAAAGGATTGCTCTACGAAAGTGTAAGCATCCAACCCTACAGCCCAGCAGCAGGCACTGGATTAAGCAGCCATGAGTTGAACCAACCAGGTACTTATAAGGATGTGAAGGATACGAGTGCTGTGGCAATGTTCAAGGCAGTAAACAACGTAAAGAGTACATTTCTCTTTGAGGCTGCTGGAAGTGAAGAAGTCTTTTTTACGGCGTGGACTACCACTCCTTGGACTTTGCCTTCTAATCTTGGTCTAACCGTTGGGCCAAACATCGATTATGTGTTGGTAAAAACATACAACCCTTATACGCATGTATTGGTTAATATCGTTTTAGCCAAGAATTTGCTACCAAAATATGTAAAAGCTGAAGGTGAAAACGTTGGGTTTACTACTTATAAAGAAGGCGATAAAATCATCCCGTGGACAATTTTATCCGAATTCAAAGGCAAAGACCTTGAAGAAATTCGCTACGAACAACTCATGCCTTATGAAGCTAATAGTGCTGCAAATGCTGGTGGAGACCCATTTAGAGTCTTGTGTGATGGCTTTGTAACCACAGAAGATGGTACTGGTATCGTACACACTGCTCCCGCCTTTGGAGCAGATGACTATAAGGTAGGTAAGAAATATGGTATTGGAATCTTGACAATGGTGGACAAACAAGGCAAGTTTGTAGAGGGCTTGGGCGAGTTGAGTGGTCGCTATGTAAAGAATTATAAAGACGAAAAAGATTATGTAGATGTAAATGTGGACATCTGCGTAATGCTAAAAAAAGAAAACAGGGCTTTCAAGGTAGAAAAATATGAACATAGCTACCCACACTGTTGGCGTACCGACAAACCAATTCTATATTATCCATTAGATGCTTGGTTTATCAGTACGACTGACCCTGTGGTAAAACAACGAATGATTGACCTGAACAAAACAATCAACTGGAAACCCAAAAGCACAGGCGAAGGACGATTTGGCAATTGGTTAGAAAACATGGTGGATTGGAATCTGAGTCGCAGCCGTTTTTGGGGTACGCCATTGCCTATCTGGAAAACAGAAGATGGCAGCGAGCAAAAATGTATAGGCAGTATTGCTGAATTATTGTCTGAGATAGAAAAAGCCAACACTGCTTTGGGAAAAACAGTCAATCAAAGAATTGATACCAACAATCTTGATTTACACAAACCCTTTGTTGACGATATCACCCTCGTTTCATCAACTGGCGAACCTATGAAGCGTATTCCAGACCTTATAGATGTTTGGTTTGATAGTGGTGCCATGCCTTATGCGCAACAACATTTTCCTTTTGAAAACAAAGAATTGTTTGCCCAAAACTATCCTGCCAATTTCATAGCAGAAGGTGTGGATCAAACAAGGGGATGGTTCTATACACTCCATGCAATAGGTTCATTAATCAAAGACAGTGTAATCGATGAACTTGCAAAAGCAGGTTTACCAACAGATAAAGTTGATGGAAGGGCTTATAAATCAGTTGTATCTAATGGATTGGTATTAGATAAGAATGGCAACAAGATGAGCAAACGCTTAGGCAATGTTGTCAATCCATTTGAAACTATTGAGAAATATGGCGCCGATGCCACAAGGTGGTACTTAATTACCAATGCAAGCCCGTGGGATAATTTAAAGTTTGACTTGGCAGGAATTCAGGAAGTGCAACGTAAATTCTTTGGTACCGTATATAATACCTACCAATTCTTTGCTTTGTATGCCAATGTTGATGGCTTTGCTTTTAAAGAAGCATATATTCCATTAACAGAAAGACCAGAAATTGACAGATGGATTTTATCAAGCCTAAATTCTTTAATTAAAAAAGTAACCGAGGCCATGGATGACTACGAACCTACACTGGCAGGTCGTTTGATGGAAGAATTTGTAGATGAACATCTCAGTAACTGGTATGTGCGCCTTTGCCGTCGTCGTTTTTGGAAAGGTGAATATGAGGGTGATAAAATAGCTGCCTATCAAACCTTGTATGAGTGCTTAGAAACCCTAACAAGATTAATTGCGCCTATTTCGCCATTCTTTAGTGATGCTGTTTTCAGAAATTTAAACGCTATTACACAACGCTTTGAAGTGGAAAGCGTACACCATGTATTATACCCTACTTACGAACTTGTAGCTATTGATGCAGACTTGGAAGAGCGTATGCAATTGGCACAAGACACTTGTTCATTGGTTTTATCTATTCGCAAGAAAGTAAATATCAAAGTACGTCAACCGCTTTCTAAAGTGATGATTCCTGTGTTGAACCCTACTATGAAAGCACAATTAGAAAAAGTGGAAGATTTGGTGAAGGCAGAGGTTAATGTAAAATCTTTGGAATACATTACTGAAACAGAAGGGGTAATTAAGAAAAAAGTAAAGGCTAACTTCAAAACACTTGGAACCAGAATGGGTGCTAAGATGAAGGCAGTAAGTGCAGCCATTTCTAATTTGTCTCAACATGACATCAGCAAAATAGAAAGTGATGGACAACTAAACTTATCTATTGGTGAAGAGACGGTAGACATCACTTTAGCTGATGTAGAAATCATTGCCGAGGATATTCCAGGATGGAGCGTTGCTAGCAAAGGCAGCTTAACTGTGGCTTTAGATATCACACTTAAGGAAGATTTAAGAAATGAAGGAATAGCAAGAGAACTTGTAAATAGGATTCAGAATATAAGAAAAGAAGCCGGATTTGCTTTAACAGATCACATTTTAGTGAAAATTATTGATACCCCTGCGTTAATTCCTGCTATTGAAAAATATAAAGAATATATTTGCCGCGAAATTTTAGCAGAGGATTTAGAATGGGCAACTGAAATAAATCAAGGAAATGAAATTGAAGTAAATGAAATTTCAATTTTAATTGAAGTAATAAAAAAATAATTGTATAAAAAATGGCTACAAGTAAACAATCAGATACTAAGAAGGCTTCGAAGCCTGTTGTTAAAAAACCTACTAGCAGTGCAGCTGATATGTTGCCGCAGGAGAAATCACACATTCCTATTAAAAAACGTGTGATTCCAGAAACACCTAAAAAGTCGAGTGATACTTACAAAGAAGTGAAAATCCCAAATATTTCTACTACTGCAAGTATTCCTTACAACCCAGATTATGTTCCAATGGAAAAAAGGGTTGAGGAACCTAAGCCAATGGCTCCACTTGTAAAATATAGCGACTTTGAGTTGAATGATTTTAGGAACATCATTAATAAAAAAATGGATGTTGCTAAAAAAGAATTGGCCTACTTACAAGGATTAATTTCTCGTAAAGATGGGGTTGGTGAAAATGAAGATGCACGTTACATGAGTATGGAAGATGGAAGTATGAGTATGGAACGTGAACAATTAAGTCAAATGGCTAGTCGCCAGATTAGTTATATAGATCATTTAGAAAAAGCAATCATTCGCATAGAAAATAAAACTTATGGGATTTGCAGAGTTACTGGAAAATTAATTGATAAAGCTAGATTAAAAGCAGTGCCTCATGCAACTTTAAGCCTTGAAGCTAAATTAGGGCTTGTAAAAAGCGGAGGAGAATAGAATTCAATTGCTCTAAATTTCAAAAATTAAAAGTTGATTCAAAAAAGGCTGTCTCATTAATTTGAGACAGCCTTTTTTTATACGCTTATTTATATATAATATTAATTGAAATAGAATAAACAGGTGCCTACTTACGTTTAAAGTAATTCATTCTTCAACCCTTAGTTTATCATAAGAATTTTATTTAATTAATATTAATCAAATGAACATTATAAGAACTGCCAAATACCTAGGTTTTTACGCCTTACTGTTCTTAATGATGCTTACTACCCAAGCACAGTATAACCATGTAGGCTTTTATGGAACTGTAAACGACTATACTGGCGATTTGAACAATAATGATTTCGGATTATTTAGATACAAATGTTTTAAACCAGGATTGGCTGTTTCATTCGAACAATATGTAAGCCCAATAATAGATGCAGTAGAAACTTTTTCCTATGATTGGGTTCAATATGAAAATGAACTAAAAACTACCGGTGTAGATGCCCAATTTCTTTCTTTCGATTTTAAGTTTCGTCTTAAATGTTATAAAGAATTACCCGATGCTCCCCCAATAAAAATTGCCCCTTTTTTTGAATTAGGAGCCGGCGGCACATATATTAAATCAAGACAATTTATTAATGATAAGCCTGTTAAGAATTTAGCAAATGATAGCAAGTTTAACCTTGTGGGTGGTACCGGACTAACCTTTAGGCTAAACGATGCCGTGGACTTTGAAATTGCAAGTAGGGTTTATATGCCATTATACGATGGCTGGGATGGTATTACTAAGGGTGGAGATAATATTTGGTCAAATGATATTAACGTGCAACATAGTGCAGGATTTAGATTTAAACTAAGAAAATCAATTGATAGCGACCATGATGGTGTTTCCGACGGAAGAAATAAATGTCCCAATACACCCCAAGGTATAAAAGTGAACGGTAAAGGATGCCCAATAGATAGAGATGGCGATGGCGTACCAGATTATTTGGATAAATGCCCTACTGTATTTGGTTCAATTACTTTAGATGGCTGCCCAGATAGAGATAATGATTATGTAGCCGATAATGAAGACGCTTGCCCAGATGTACCCGGTTTAGTGAGTAATCATGGATGCCCATTAAAAGATTACAATAATTTTAAACAAAATAACAATCAGCAAGAAGCCGATAGTGATGGCGATGGAGTACCAGATAGCAAAGACAACTGTCCAAACACACCAAGGGGAACTCCTGTGGATGAATATGGCTGCCCAAGAAAAGACCAAAATGACAAAGACAGTGATGGAGATGGTGTGCCAGATGCAGTAGATAGATGCCCATTTTCAGCAGGCCCTGCTTCTAATAAAGGATGCCCAGAAATAAAAGAGGCAGTTAAAAAGAAATTAGAATTTGCTACCAAAGGAATTTATTTCGAAACAAATAAGGCAATCATCAAACCAATATCTTACTCCAAATTAAACCAAATTGTAAAGATTGTAAACGATTACCCTGATTATGATGTACGCCTTAGTGGCCATACTGACAATGTAGGTTCCGATGATTACAATTTGAATCTTTCTCAAAATAGAGTAGACGCCGTAAAAGCATATTTAGTAAATAATGGCATAAATGCCAATAGAATAAGTGCCATTGGATATGGAAAAACAATGCCTGTAGCTTCCAACAATTCCGAAGTAGGTAAAGCCTTAAATAGAAGAGTAGAAATAGAATTGTTTTTGAATTAGGTACTATAAAATAAACTACACTAGATAATTGGTTTCATTAAAAATTAAAATCTTCTGGTTCATTGTTTAATACTCGACCCCTAAGAATTTGTTTTGAAATAATATCATTTAACTGTTCTGCAAGTTCATCATCAAACTCATCAACTTCAAAAGGGATGTTCATTTCTACAAACATTTTATACTCTTCATAAGCAAGTGGCAAAGCCTCAGCTATTTTGTGCTTACGATATCTTTGATAACAGTTGTTAAACGCTTCTCTCCAATCGTAATGTGCTTCAATGGGCCAAACTTCGCAGTGTTGTGCCAATATATCCATCATATCTTGATAGTCATACTCGCTATCATTAAGCGGTTGATACATTCTATTGTACTTCTTATACATGTTTTGGGTTTCCTTATCCTCAAAACTGCTCACAATAAATTCAATTGTTTTATTATCTCCATAAGGAATTTTTGGAAGAGAAATTATATTGATGGATTCTGGCACTTTTTGCTGTTGAACTAAAGCCACTTCTTCGTGTTTTTTATCTCTTTCGGCAATTGCCAAACGCCTGTAAAACATTTCTTTCTCAGTACGAATCATAGGAAAACTCAAATAAACACCATTACCAGTGCGACTATTATGAAAATCGAACCATTCAGGAAGATGAAAGTCTTCATCATCCTTAATTTCCTGTCTAATTTCATTATAGTCAGAAATGTCAAAGAAGAATTCTTCAAATACTTCATAGTTGTTGCTGTTTATATAATCCTTGTACATTTCAAATTCTTCTTGAGAAATGGGGGATATCAAAGAACTACCAAGCGGATTTTTAGTGTGAATAAAAAAGTGATTGTTAATCACAATATCAGGTAAAGTTATTTTCTCAGCATCCCACAAACAGTGCAAATCAAACAACTTTTTTATTTGAATTTCTTTCAATCCATTCATTGCTTCTTGCACCCAAACCGATTCTGCTTCTTGCTTCAATTTATAATAGATAGCCCCATATTTCATGTAAGCAACCTTTTTATCAACCAAAAATTCATAAAAAAGGGTTACATGACCGGGAGAATATTTGCTTAATTCTTCTGCAAAGGGCTTTTCTCGCATTATTTGCTCATAAACTTCATTGTAAAATTGTTCATCGCTTTTAGCTTCTTCTACTTTCGATTTCTTCTTATTTCCTGCCATTACTATTGTATTTTAATAATCAAAATTTTCTGGTTCATTCAAATATTTTCTGCCTTCTAAAATTCGAGCTTTTAGTTTTATAATCATATCATTGTCCTCGCTTTTTGTGCCTTCGCAAGGCAACCAATCTTCAAAGCCTAGTTTATGTTCTAATAAATACAAATACTCTTCATAGGCAGCAGGTATTGCTTCAATTAATTTAGTACGCTCAAACATGGTTCTGGCATTTATTAATCCTCGTCGCCAATCCTCATTAGGCGTAACTGCTATATATTCTTTTGATTTTTGTAGACTATAAAAAGGTGATTCCACTCTTTCTACAAACTCTCTTTTAGCATCACCCCATTGCATCCCTTCAAAAGCCATTTTGTTTTCATAATTTTCATATTTCTTCACATATCGCGCTACATAAGCCAACTGGGTCTCATAATGAAAAATGATGGGTGGAACATAAGGCACTTCTAGTGCTGCTGGTGCGGGAGGATTCTTTTCTTTTTCTGATTTTTCTTTAATGTTATAATAATATCTCTCCTTTTCCATTCTTTCTAAAGAAACATTCTGAACGTGTTCTGTATTAAATACTTTATCATAGTATCTATACCAATCACCGTAAAAGTCCATATCATCATCATCTTCTTCTTCATCTTCTTCTTCTTTCTTACGCCTGCTTAAAACCTTGGGAGTGTAATGAGCTAATGATTGATCAATTGATAACTCATCATCTTCTTCAACACTTTCAATATATTCAATAATGGCGTTTACTTCTGCTTGAGTAATGGGTTCGGCATCTTTAAAATATAAAGGGTTTTCAAGCCAATAATCCCATTCGCTTGCCACCTTAATACCTTCAAAAGAAGCCTCCCTATTTAGCCAAAAGCACATTTGATTATACACTTTTTTTCGCCCAATTGCATTAATTACATTTATGGCTTCTTTATACCACTTGCTCTCTTTGTTTTCGTGTAAGTACCAATAATTTTTCACCCTTTCGTACCAGCGTGCTTTTTCATCAGCATAATAGTCAATAAAACTTTCTACAGATTCTGGATCAAATTACTTAAAATAGTTTACAAAACGCTCTTCTGTTCTTAACTGCTGTTTTATCTTTTCCTCAAATTTTTCTCGCTTTTCTGCATCTTCTACTTGTTTAGCAAGAAAATTTTTTTTAAAATTCTCTGACATATCTATCAATTTTAAGTGGGGCTAAGTTAAAGGTTTAGAGATAATTTGAAAAGCCATTATCTAAAAAAATCTTAGCTATTTCCTCTAAAGGCTTTACACTATAACATAAATTATATACACTTCTTAATCAATTATGTAACAATAGGCACATCATTAAACGCAACCTTTACCAATAATTGTCAAATGGGATATACCCTTATGATAAAAATGGAACAGGTAATTATGGAAGAATCGAAATCGGTTTTGGTTATTGTGGCACATCCCGATGACGAAACCCTCTGGGCTGGTGGTGAAATACTATTACATCAATCTTGGAAATGGTTTATCATCTGTCTTTCAAGAAAGAACGATATTAAAAGAGCACCTAAATTTTTTGAGGTTTTAAAAGAATTACACGCAGAAGGAATAATGGGAGATTTGGATGATGGTCCCGAACAAACGTCTTTAAATGAGGAAGTGGTTGAGGATGCTATTACTAGTTTACTTCCCCATAGGCATTTCGATAGAATAATAACCCATAATCCAACTGGAGAATATACTCGACATCTCCGTCACGAAGAAACCTGCAAGGCAGTGATGCAACTTTGGGAGAAGGGAAAGATTATAGCAGATGAACTCTGGACTTTCGCCTACGATGATGGCAATAAAACCCATTTAGTTTTAGCAAATACAAATGCACCTATTTATCACCAACTTTCTGAGAGAATCAGTCTACAAAAATTCAATATCATAACCAAAATATATGGCTACGACAAAGAAAGTTGGGAAGCAAAAAACACACCCAAAGAAGAAGCATTCTGGAAATTTAGTAATCCTGAAGACGCTTTGCAATGGCTTGAAAACGGGGGAATAATTGTTTAATATTCATTTTCAATTAAAATAATTACATGAAGGTTTTGGTTTTGTACGATTATCCACCCTCCCCAGGAGGTTTGGCAACTCAAGGAGACTTACTCTATAAAGGACTGTTAGAATTGGGAGTAGATGCCTATGCGGTACACTCCGAATCGGCACAAGAAAAGGAATGGTATTACCGTTGGTTTGTACCCGATGTTGTTGTGGGTATTGGCTATTGGGGACATACGCCACAATTGGTTTTACATCCGCAGAGATATGGAATTCAGCCTGTGCCTTGGTTGGTAGCAGATGGATATATTGCCAATTATCAAGAGGTATTAAATGCACTGCCACTCATATTGGTTACCTCTAATTGGGTGAAAGAAATGTATGTACGCGATGGAATTAAAGCTGATAATATTGAAGTATTGCCCGTAGGGTGCAATACCGATACATTTATTCCTTTTATTAAGGATGATCCTAAAATACTTGCTGTAAGAGAATCACTCGGCATTCCTCCAGATCAATTGATGATTCTTACTGTAGGTGGCGATGCAGCATCTAAAGGTGCGCAGGAAGTAATGCAGGCATTGGCAATCATTGACTCCAAAGCTCCTGATTGGAAATATGTATGTAAAGTATGGCCACAGCCTAGAACCAAAGTGCAAAACTTTGCCGATTTGGAAATGGCAAATGATTTAGGCATTGAAAAAAATGTAACCTATGCCACCAATACCATCTCTCGCAACTTCATGCCTTATTTGGTGGGTGCTTGCGACATTTATGCTGCCCCTTCTCGATTGGAAGGTTTTGGAATGCCACAAGTAGAAGCAGGTGCATGTGGTAAACCTGTTATTGGCATTAATGCCATGGGAATGTTAGATACATTGGTGCATGGAGAAACTGCATTTTTAGCAGGGGTAGCCAAGAAAATTGTAGTAAATGAAGTATTGTTAGGTGATGAATCGGGGTTTAATGACAATCACAGAGTGGTGTTTAAAGAACCCAGAACAGTGGACTATCGCGCTAATGTGCAAGACATTGCAAAGGATTTATTAACACTTATGACCAACCCAGCTTTGCGGTATAAAATGGGAAAAGCAGGTAGAGAACGTGTAGTTGCAAACTTCGATTATCGCATTGTAGCCAAGAAGTTTGTACAAATAATGAACGATAAACTAGGCATCTACTAATAAAATAACTACTATGCAAACCACAGATTGGAGTGAAATTGAAGCAGCAAAAAAAGCAGCTATTGAAGTGCTTTTGCACAATGCAGTTGGCCCTTTTGACGGACTACCAAGAACTGCAGGCTGGGGTTATCCCGAGCCATATACCAGAGATTTGATGTTTTCCATTTTTGGTATTGCCGTTTCTGGCAACAAACAACTGATGGAAAGCATCAAACGCGTTTTGGAAACATTAGCCATCAATCAAACGCCACTTGGGCATATTACATCCTTGGTTCATGATAAAGATGACCGAGGTTCTAGCGATACCACGCCATTGTTTTTACTAGGGGTTGGGATATACAGAAAAGCAACTGGTGAAACCGATTTTCTTCATGAAGCTGTAGAAAAAGCAATTGAATGGATGGAATACCAAAGCCCTTCTGATAGATACTTGGTTGCCCAACAACCCACTACCGACTGGCGCGACGAACAATGGGTTTTGGGCTATGGCTTGTTTGTAAATACATTGGTGTATAGCTATCTTAAAGTGTTAGGGCTTGATGAAAGAGCAGCCATGCTTCGCCAAGAAATGGAAGGTTTTACCATTACCGAAGGGGTCATTCATAGTCATGTACACGAAGGTTTGGTTGTAAAAAACAAACCTTATTATGCCTTTTGGTCCTATAAAATATATAGCAGTGAACGTTTTGATTTGTTGGGAAATAGCATTGCCATTCTATCTGGATTGGCATCTCCAAAGCGTGCAAATGAAATAGTAGATTGGGTGGAAATGGAATGCGCAGCTATGAAAGCAAATGGGCTGCTTGCAGTTGATTTGCCCCCCAACTTTTTTCCATATACCAATCCTGAAGACCCCGATTGGCATAAGCGATATGAATTGTTTAATAATCCTGGCGAATACCACAATGGAGGAATTTGGCCGTTCATCTGCGGATTGTATGTGGCTGCATTGGTAGCTGCAAAAAGATATGATTTGGCAAAAGCGAAACTTTTTGAGTTAACCAAACTAGTTAAACTAACCACCAACCCCGAGCTTAGTTATGGTTTTAATGAATGGATTAAAGCCCAAACAGGCCAACCGAAAGGACAAGATTGGCAAACTTGGAGTGCTGCACTCTACCTCTATGCTGCCAAATGCGTGGAAGAACAGGATACCCCATTTTTTGGTTTTTCTAATTAGAAATTGATTAATAGTTGAAAGAGTTATTATAAATAATGAGTTAAACTAACATTTCAAATTTTACATTGATATTCCGCAATTAATTACTAAAACTATTAACTAAATAATCGCTTTTTTAAGATTACTAGCATGATTAATAGATTAAAGATTTTGTAACTAATTAGGCAGAACTTCCAAAATTCAAAAAACATTACCGACTACATAAAAACCATTTCCCACCACTCAAAAAACACTACAACCACTAAAAAATCAATACCTACCACTAAAAAGCCACAGCCTACCACTAAAAAATGATTGCCTACCACTCGAAAACCATATCCAACCACTAAAAAACAACAACCTACCACTTAAAAATGGTTGCCTACCACTTAAAAGCCATTTATTACACAAAAAAACCACTCTCGACTACTAATAAACCTTATCCTACTGGAAATATTTCACTTTTTGCACAAATCAGTGCTTCTATCACAATAGGAAATAAATTATTACATTTAAATAGCTTCTTTATGATAAAGTTTTACTTTAATCAATTTTTAGCCCTTTAAAACTATTTTTAAATCTTTTCCTACAAATTCTACTAAAAACTTGTCGGAATCTCCCTTAGCAAATGCTTTCTTTTTCCCATTTATTGAAATTGTTTTAAAAGCAAAAGGCTTTCCTTCAATTTGAAATTTTAGCTTCTTAGTGATTGGCTTTTGGGGATAATTTCCTCCATCGGAATGAATGGTAAAAGCATATTCTTTCTTTGTAAAATCTGTCACACCTGTAAATGTGATTAACTCATAAGAATGGGTTGCAATTGCATTTTTACTTGTTCCATCATCATTGTATAATGTGTAACTGCTTTTTTCAGAAGAAGGATAATAATGTATTGCAATGCTTTTGTTAGAAATAGTATGGGTATTGCCCTTTATTGAATCATCACCCAACGGAAGTAAAGTGCCAGCTTTTATATAAAAAGGGATAGTGGATAAATTCACAGTTTGATTAAACGATTTGCCACCAATTATTTTCTCGTTGGTATAATAATGATACCATTCACCTTTTGGTAAATATACTTTTCTACTTTCTGCTGATTTTGCCAAAATAGGCGCAACAATTATTTGATTGCCCCAATAATATTCATCTTCAAACTTATAAGAATTTGTATCTGAAGGATTTTCAAAATATAAAGGGCGCAATAAAGGTTGTTTCTGTACAGTTTGTTCATACGCCAAAGTATAATTGTATGGTAAAAATTGGTAGCGTTGGTGAACAATTTTTTTAGCAATAGAACGATAGGGTTCAGCAATTAGTGCAGGCTCGCTTGGAAAACTAAAAGCTGCTTTTTCTATTTCGTAAAGTGCCGTTCCATGAGGACGGAAAACGGGTGTAAATGCCGCCATTTGCAACCATCTTATATACAATTCATTATCGCCTTCGCCACCTGCAAAGCCTCCTGCATCTGAATGCACATAAGGAATACCACTCATGCTCATGCCTAACAATACTGGCAATTGTGCATTGAAGCCTTTCCAACTTCTGCTTACATCGCCCGTCCATGGAAAAATGCTGTATCGCTGAGTACCAGCGAAACCACTTCTGTTTAGGCTAAATAATCTTTTGTTTGGATAATGAACTGCATATTTTTCAAAGAGCATTTTTGTCCAAGTATGTCCATAAATATTATGAATAGCATCTGCACTAAATAACTTTTCCGTATTACCCACTTTTAATTTATGGTACATATTTGATGGGTGCATTTCGGGTTCGCCTAAATCGCCCCACCAAGCTTCTACCCCCATTTTCATTTGTTTATGGTAATAATTCCAAAACCAATCCTTTGCATCTTTTCTAAAAATATCTATGAGGCCCGCATCTCCAAAGTAAAAATCTTTTATCTGATAAGGATTTTTACCAAGGCTATCAACTGCAAGAAACGGTTTTGAGCTATTATAAGCTAAGGTTTTTTGAACTACAAATGGTTCTGTTACAAGAATGGTTTGTATGTGTTGTTGTTTATATTTTGCAATCATTCTTTCTGGGTTGGGCCACTTGATTTTATTCACCCAATCTAAATTTCCCATAGTTTGTTTAATGCTATCTCCAAACCAAAACAAATCGTAAATGATGGCATCTAAAGGTATATTTTCTTGTTGCATTTTATTATAAATACTATCTACTTGCTGTTCGCTTGTATAGCCAAACCGACTCATTAAGTTGCCAAAAACCCATTTAGGAGGAAGCGGCTGAGTGCCCGTTAATGAAAAATAATTTGTAAGAATGGCTTTATAGTCTTTTCCTAAAATAATATAAAAAGTTAGCGCACCACTTGATGCTTCATATTCCCAAACAGAGGCATTTTGTTTGCCAATGTCCACATAGCTTTTGGAAGGATTGTCAAACAATATTCCATAGCCCTTTGAAGAAGTAAAAAAAGGTACGCTATAGTTCAGGTGGTCAGCACCATTTTCATAACCATACCAAGGTGCATTGTATAAGTCTAAACGATAACCCCTTCTATTTAATGGCAATGCCATTTCACCGCCACCAAATATCTTTTCATCATTTGCTAGTGAAAATTGAAACCCTCTGTAGTTGTTGGTATTTAATACTGATTTGATAGTTACTGTATTTGCAATGCTTATTTGTTGCTCTTTTTGTATGATTGGAATTGTAAAAGCTATGTTTGATTTTGGTATAAGAATTACAGCATCACTTAGGTTTTCAGTAGCTGAATACCCCTTCGGTAAATACGTAATTTTTATTATCTCGCTCGATAACTGCTGCAAACTAAATTTGCCCGAGTCCGTCGCAATTATTTTCTCTTCACTTAACTTTAGTTTTTGGGCATAAACTGATAAAAAGCCCATAAAAATTAGGGCAAACAAAAGCATCGTTTTTTTCATATAGAAAGCTTAAATAAAAAATAAAAGTAGTTGAAACTATTTGAATCTACTCACCACATATTCTTTACCACCACATAGACACATAGTAAATTATATTTATGCTACTAAATAAAAGTAAGATAGAAAACATAGAAATACTGATAATAGAACAATAGAATTAATCAGCTTTAGATTATGAAAAGCAAATTAGTAATGTATCATTTCAATATTTATATACCTATGTGTCTATGTGACTATGTGGTAGGTATTTAAACTATTTTTAAAACAAAAAATAAAAAATTATGAGTCAGTCGTCGTTTTCAGTTTCAGGGAATTATGTAGATATATTTAACCAAATGGTTTTTCCTGCTCAGGTTGATATTGTTGATGGTAAAGTAGATTCGATTACACCACTAACCACACCAGTAAATGGCTATATCATACCAGGGTTCATTGATAGCCACATACATATTGAAAGCAGTATGCTTGTGCCTTCTGAGTTTGCCAAAATTGCTGTTACCCATGGCACTGTTGCTACAATAAGCGACCCCCACGAAATAGCCAATGTATGTGGAATGGAGGGTGTAGAATTTATGATTGAGAACGGCGAGAAGGTGAACTTTAAGTTTTATTTTGGTGCGCCTAGCTGTGTGCCTGCAACCATTTTCGAAACGGCAGGAGCTGCATTAGATAGCAATCAAGTGGGAGAATTATTGGCAAAACCTACCATAAAATACTTGAGCGAAATGATGAATTTCCCGGGTGTTTTGTTTGAAGATGAAGAGGTGATGAAAAAAATAGCCATTGCAAAATCGTTTGGAAAACCAATTGATGGTCATGCACCGGGCTTGAGGGGAGAAGATGTGAAGAAATACATTGCTGCGGGAATATCTACTGATCATGAGTGTTTTACAAAAGAAGAAGCATTGGAAAAACTGAGCCATGGTATGAAAATCATTATCCGAGAAGGTAGTGCTGCTAAAAATTACAATGCCTTAATTGATTTGTTGCACGATCATCCATCCGAATTAATGTTTTGTAGCGATGACAAACATCCGGATAGTTTGGTGGATGGACACATCAATCAATTATGTAAAAGAGCTGTTGCTGATGGTATTGGCTTGTTCAATGTATTAAGGGCGGCATGCGTTAATCCGGTAGAACATTACCAACTAGAAGTGGGTTTGCTTAGGAAAAATGATTCTGCGGATTTTATTGTTGTAAAAGATTTAATCAATTTTGAAGTTGAGCAAACCTATATCAATGGGGAGCTTGTAGCAGAGAACGGCGTTTCGTTCATTCCATCAGTGGAAACCGTTGCTATCAATCAATTTAGTTGCAGCCCCATTAACGAAGAAGATGTAAAAGTTACCCTACAAGAATTTCATTCCGAAGCGGGATTAATCCCTGTAATTGAAGCATTAGAAGGACAATTAATTACCAATAAACTAATGCTGCAACCCACCATTATAGATAATGCTATTGTAAGCGATACCGCAAAAGATGTTTTAAAAATAGTAGTTGTAAACCGTTACCATCAAGCACCTTTAGCCAAAGGATTTATTAAAAACTTCAACTTAAAAAGTGGTGCGATAGCGTCTTCGGTAGCGCATGATAGCCACAATATTGTAGCTATTGGTGTAGATGATACGTCACTTGCAAGAGCAATAAACTTAATCATTCAAGAAAAAGGGGGAGTAAGTGTGGTTGTGAATGAATCGAATGAATTCGTGTTGCCGCTACCTGTTGCAGGACTTATGAGTACAGAAGAAGGCTATTCCGTTGCCGAATCTTATATTAAAATAGACAACATAGTAAAGTCTACTTTAGGTTGTACGTTAGCTGCACCGTTTATGACCTTGAGTTTTATGGCACTTCTAGTAATTCCTTCCATTAAATTGAGTGATAAGGGATTGTTTAATGGTGATAGTTTCTCGTTTTTTAAGTAACAAGAATATAGATTAGGAATAAGCAATAAGATGTCTTTTTTGGGGCGAAAGTGATCTTGTAGGAGTTGTATCTGCCTTTGTATAATCGGTGTTATACAGTGAATTAACCATTTCCGCCCTTTATAGAACGGCTTCCGCCTTCTGACAAGTGGCATCTATCTTCTGTCGAGTGGCATCTATTTTCTATCAAATGGTGTCCGATGTTAAAAGTGAAAGCCTTATGATTTAATGCTTTCACTAACTACACAACTCTTTGCCTAACCCCTATTGTCCCTCAAAACTCCTTGCCTCAATAAATTATTCAATTACCTTCTCTACTCTTGCTAATTTACCTTCAGTATTTATTCCCTCAAGCACTAGTCTTAATCTTTTAGAAATATCGTTGTTGTAAAATACAATCTGAATAGTATGCGTTTTTCCATAAGTTAGTAAATATGGATTCCAATACAAAGTAGTTCTTGCATCCTCATTAAATGATTGTGGTGGGTTGTTTTGATAATCAGGATTATAGAATTCTTTATATGGAGTAAATCCTGCCAATCTTTTAAAAGCCAAACCAGTTCCTGGTGTTGGTTTTACATCAGCACCCCTTCTAGTATATACTGAAATTGCACCTCCAGCACCACCACCCGATGCACCAAAAAATGGAGGTGAAAATACTTTCACATAAGCTACATCGTTCATAGAAATGGTTTTTAACATATCTGCATCAGTAGGCACTTCATCTAAAAACAAATCAGGAGAATGTCCTCGCCAATTGAGGGATACATTGCCTCCATTGTTGTTTATTTGAAGTCCGGCTACTCTACCTTGTAAGTAAGTAAAAATATCTATAGCTGCTGCTGCAAAAGGATCATTAGTAACATCAAATTGTTTGCTGTCTCCACCTGCAAATAGCCCTGAAGTGTACTTTTCGTCTAAAATATCAATTGGACGCTTCTTTTTAGTAGTAACGGTTACTTCTGCCAATTCTGCATCAGCTTGTTTTCTTATAATTTTTTGTTTTTCATTATAAAATATTCTACTTCTTTCTAAAAGCGAAGTGTCAGTTACATCAAAATTCCATAAATAAGGCGAGGGATATTTTCCGTTATACAGTTTAGAAGGAGGCTGAACCAATCCTGTTTGAAAGCTAAACTCATATCTATCAGTAAACCTTTTATCGCCCACTAACTGGTAATAAACATTAATAGTATCATAAAACATCACTCCTTTTTGAATAAAATTTCCTGTTTTGTCGACATCTAAAAACAAATTTTGCTTGCTACTATCTCTTCCTTGTAAAATCAAGAAAACCTTTTGGTTCTGCATGGCACTTTTATTCAGATTCCCGAATATCGTACCTTTTATTTGCATGTAATCTGTTTCTTTTGTATTGGAAAAACTTGGCAATTTACCTTGAGCAACTTCTTTCCAATTAAACTTTCTCCATCCATGAGTTAGCATCACTAAATCTAAATGACGAAAAACGGAATCTTCCTTACTTGCAAAATAGTAAGCAGGGTTATGCAAATATCCTTTAACATCTCCTGTTAGCAATAAATCAGATACAATATGATTTTGAGCATCAGTTAATAATCCGGCATCAGTAATAGCAACAGACATATTAGATAATGTAGAATCATCTACTTCTATTTCTATTGTATTTTTTTCTCTTTTATCTAATCCTGCTTTTGTAATTCTTATTTGTGGTTTAAATAAATATTGATAATTGTTTACAAATACTACCCTTTCAGCAATTGGCAAATAATTTCCATCAAATAAGGTAATTTGTAGAACACCTGTTGGCAAATCTTTTGTCGGAATTTCGCCAATGGCAGCCAATCTTGCACTGAGGTTTATTTTAGATTTGTAAACTTCATGTTGGTGCATGTGTGCAATTACATACATCACTTTCATACTTTCATTTGCATCTTTTGTTCGGTTTACAAAAAAGATGGTTTTGCTTTTAGTAGGCTCTACTTGAAGTGTTGCACCATTTTCTTGTGCAAGTTGTAATGGGCTATTGTGTGTTGCTCCATATTCATCAACCCAAGTTGCAGTGAATGGCTGAGATGAATCAGGTTGAAGTGTAAAGCTTCCCATTCCATCATGTTCTGTAACAAAGGAATCTACAAACTCCCCTTTATTGTTTTTTAAGCATCCAATAGCATTTACGGGCAATCCAAATTCATTATTTATTAAAAAGGCTACCCTATTTACTACTCCATTTAGTAGTACGCCCCCTTCAGGGAAAAAGTGAATACTTGCTATATGGTTTTTTGGTGGTGTTGGGCTTTTAATATCTTTAACCTCTTTGTTCGCAGCTTTATTTGCTTTTTTGCCATTCTCAACTTTAGGATTATCTATTGGAACAGATTGGTCAACTTTAATGTCTTTATTATATAAAAAAGAAGAATCAAAATTTAGCATCCATTGGGTATATGCCTTAATATGAATAAACTTCCCATTATATGTTTCAGGGATTAATAATTGACCCCTAGCACTAGATTCAAACATGGGGCTACTAGTATGGCTAATCAAGTTGCCTTTATCATCAAACCAATCAACATAAAAATTTTTACTATAATCAGATAATTCCAATCCACTAATTACATACGCTTTAAACCAGATGGTTTCGCCTCTATTATAAATCCCTTTATCAAAGTGAATATGCACTTTTTCTTGGGGATACTCATTGGCATATTTGTCAATTGTTGAGTCTATTATTTGTGCTTTTGATTGAGTATTAAATAAGTAGATTAAAGCAATTGCTAGGTAAACTTTTTTCATTATAGTTATTATAAATTAGTAGGGAGATTTAGGGAATGATATAAGAAACGGTAGAGTACAATCTGTGGCTTTAGTTTAACAATGTCCTTATTCATCTTGCTTTTTATAATACATCTTGAGTTTTTTTAATTTGAATTCTTTGAAATGTTGTTGAATATAATAACCCAATTCTAAGTCATTAAAAGTTTGCAGCAATTCATATTCAGGTCTGTATATTTTCATAAATGTATCAAGCAATGGGCTGTCAAGTTTAGTTAGTTTTCTTACGAATGCTTTACTAAATCGGTAATTGATGTATTTATCTTGTTCTTGTTGAATAAGCCTATTCTGAAGGAAAAGTAAGTTTCTGTTTCTTCTAAAGCGAAACATATTTATAAATTCATCTAAATCAAGACCAACAGTCACGCCTCCTGGGTTATAACCATAATTACGACTAAGGGCAATTCCGGGCTTTTTAAAATCGAAATACTTCTGGTAATCTTTTCTGTTTTGTATAGAATCTAGTTTATAGCTTCTTGTTCTTACAAACACTTCAGGTAGCTCTGTTGCTTTTAAATGAATTCGAATATCAAAACTGCTCAGATTGCTTATTGTATCAACAGCATATTTCAATGTATTTTTATTAATTAAAGAAAACCAGATAGAATCTGTGTTTTTTACTGTAAAACTATATCTTCCAAGCGAATCGGTAATGGTTCCTCTTCCAGATGTGCTTCGTACAGAAACAGCTTCTAAAGGCGTGCGAGCTGTAATGTCATATACTGTACCACTAACTGTAACAAACTGTGCTTTTGTTGCTGAAGAAATCAGCAACAAAAGCAATATTCTACTAATTAAAACAATCCGTTTTTTCAAAAAACTAAATTTAGTTACGGTAAATATTAAAACACTATGCCCCTAATTTTAGCAAAACAAAAAAGAATTAACTTTTCATTATAGAAAAACATAGCATCTAATATCAGTTTACTAGAAGCTAAAACTTATTTGATAATATATAGGGCAACATTTTGCGCCATGTACTCCAATCGTGTTTAATGTCTTTACCCCAAATATCTAAGTTGTGCCATATTCCTTTATCCCAAAGTACTTTTGAGAATCTACTGTTGGCGGCAGGATCTTCATAATCTCCACTACCAGTATAAATATGAATATGGTGACTTGATTTTATTTTAGACAAATACCAATCGTTATAAAGGTTGGGGATATAATGTATGGGACTATTAAAATAAACTTGATCGTCCCAGTACCCTTTGGTATATTCTGTTAAATCATATACACCACTCATGCTGATTACACCATTAATTATATCCGGTCTTTTAAGAAACAAATTCATTGCATGAAGCGCCCCAAATGAAGCACCACAAGTATATATAAATGTTCCTTGACCAGATTCATTTCTTATAAACGGTATTACTTCATTGTGCACATATTGATTAAACTGGTTTTGACGAATGGCTTTGTGCGCAGGAATCATGTTATTGTTCATCCAGCTTTCTTTATTAATGCTGTCTATGCTATAAACTTTTAGTTTACCAGCATTAATTAAAGGCGCAAGGGTGTCTATCAGTTGAAATCTTTCATATTCCAGATAATCCGCAGCTGCAGTAGGAATTAACAATAAACAAAACCCATAATGCCCATAGGTAGCTATTGGCATGTTTTTACTCAAAGAAGGGCTATACCAAGAAGTAATATTCTTTATCATAAATTAAATTGTTAAGTGCCTAAAAGTAGGCAAACTCGTTCTCATATTGCCGTATCCTTTATTCTAGGGGTTTTTTATAAAATTTCCAAGTGCCACTTTTACAAAATTATCCTCATGATTTAAAGAATAGAAAATGAATAAAACAAGTCTTAAAGTATTAATTGTAGACGATGATCCGCTATTTATAATGATGAATAAACGATGGGTAACTTCCACCAACATTGCTGAGAATCCGGCAACTTTTCAAAATGGAAAATTGGTTGTAGAAGCTATGAGTTCATTAAACCATTCCGATGATTATTTTCTAGTATTCCTAGATATAAACATGCCTTTAATGGACGGATGGGATGTGCTAAATGCTATCCAATCAATGCCACTTTCTAATAAGATTTATGTAGTAATGGTGAGTTCTTCTATTGATACAGATGATAAAGAAAAAGCTACGAAATACCCACAAGTAATTGGTTTTTATGAAAAGATTCTTACTAAAAAATCGTGCGAGGAAATTAAAACCATTCCTAGTATTGCCCATTTTTATAATTAGGAAGCGCTTTAAGTTTTATTAATGGTTTGTATTCTATTCTAGCTATTTGTTTATCATTGCACATTATTAAGGCTCACATTTTTGTGAGCCTTTCGTTTCTAAATAAGTATTTGCAACAATGAATAATAGAACTGAAATTAGTGATTTAGGTGAATTTGGATTAATAGAACACCTAACGAAAAACTTTGAAATACAAAATGCTTCTACCGTTTTAAGTGTAGGAGATGATGCTGCAATAATTGATCATTTTGGCAAACAAACCGTAGTTACTACCGATTTATTACTAGAAGGGGTGCATTTTGATTTAATGTACACGCCTTTAAAGCATTTGGGATATAAGTGTGTAGTAGTAAACCTCAGCGATATTTATGCAATGAATGCTACTCCTACTCAAATTACATTAAGCATTGGTTTAAGTAATCGTATTAGTGTTGAAGCATTAGACGAGTTTTATGAAGGTGTTTATGCTGCATGTGAAAAATATGGAGTTGATTTAATTGGCGGTGACACTTCTAGCTCACTCAAAGGATTTGTAATATCTGTTACAGCCATTGGTGAAGTAACTCCAAGTGCATTTGTAAAAAGAAGTACTGCACAAAAAGGAGATTTAATTTGTGTGAGTGGATTTGTTGGTGCCGCATTTTTAGGGCTAACATTAATGGAGCGTGAAAAACAAATTTATCTTGAAAATCCTAAGATTCAGCCAGACTTAGAAGGCGAAGATTATATCGTGGGTCGTTTATTAAAACCAGAAGCTAGAAAAGACATGATTGAGTTTTTTGCTACTAGCAATATCATTCCTACATCAATGATTGATGTGAGTGATGGTATAAGCAGCGAAGTGCTTCATATATGCAGGCAAAGTAATTTGGGTTGCAGGCTTTATGAAGATAAGTTGCCAATTCATGATGCTGCAAGAAAAGCTGCTTTCAAATTTGGGTTAGACCCAACAGTATGTGCACTCAATGGAGGGGAAGATTATGAATTGCTCTTCACGCTCAAACAAGATGATTACGATAAAATAACCCTAAATGAAGACATTGCTGTAATTGGCTATATGGATGAACTAGAAAATGGATGCAAATTCATTACGAAAGGTGGCAGTACACATAACATTACTGCGCAAGGCTGGAATGCATTTATAAAAAACAAATAAAGGGTGTAGAAATATTTTTTGATTAGTCATTTTCTAAGTGTCTATCTGCCAATGTGGTAAAAAAATATATGTGGTGAGTAGTAATGAGAACACGAATTGGTTGATAGGTGTGTTAATAGTTGTTCTATTAAATGCATGTGTAACTGCAAAAAAGCCGCATTATCAATTTAATCAGAAAACGTGTGCTTCTGCTATTAAAAGCGATATTGGGTTACTTAAAAAAATACTAGAAGCCAATCACCCAAGTTTATATTGGTACACAAGCAAAGACTCGCTAGATAATTATTTTAATACTGTTTCAAATAGCATAAAAGATTCATTATCCGAAGTAGAAGCAAGAAATAAAATAGCTTCTATTCTAAGTAAAATAAGATGTGGTCACACATCAGCTCGCTTTTCTAAAAGCTTTGGAAAGCAATTAAAAACACATCAATACCCGCATTTTCCATTGAGTATCAAAACGTGGGGAGATAGTATGGTAGTAATTGGTAGCTTTTTACCAAAAGATTCCATCTTCAAAAGAGGGACTATCATTACATCTATTAATGGGCGAACTAATAAACAAATACTTGACAGTCTTTTCAATCTAATAAGTACTGATGGCTATGGCAATAATTTTAAAAGCCAATTGATAAGTGGTAGTTTTCCTAGTTGGTATAGAATGGGATTTGGAATAGATAGCAGTTACACTATTACTTATATAGATAGTTTGGGTGTAGTGCGAAAAGAAACTATTGGCAATTATTCGCCAATTATTTCAAAAGGAAAACCTTCAAAAAAGTTAGATAAATCAATTACAATAGAAAAGAAAACACCTAAAAAACAAACTAGAAAAGCCGCTCAATTGGCTTTGCGCTCCATGACAATTGATACCATTAATAGCACAGCATACCTTAGACTTACCACTTTTTCATCTGGAAACTTAAGAAGCTTTTTTAAAAAATCTTTTAGCCAATTGGCACAAACCAATACCAAAAATTTAATTATAGACCTTAGAGAAAACACGGGTGGATATCTGCGACTAAGCAATTTACTTGCAAGATACATTTCCGATAAACCATTTAAAAATGGTGATACTATATTGGCAAAAACGCGCTCTATTCAATATCCTTTTTATGTGAGAGAAAGCATAAAATATTGGGTATGTGCGCATTTAGTAGCTCGTAAACAACCTGATGGTTATTATCATTATAGAGGGGAAGAAAAATCCTACATGAAACCTAAAACTAGCAATCATTTTGATGGCAAAATATATATCCTGCAAGGTGGCTATACTTTCTCAGCAGCTTCATTATTTATAGCAAGTATCAAAGGGCAATCTAATGTAACTACTGTTGGTGAAGAAACCGGAGGCGGTAGCTATGGCAATACGGCAATGTATTTACCAACTATCGTTTTACCCGAAACCAGACTTAGAGTAACCATGCCCATGTTTCGCTTGGTAATCAATGCCAATAATCCTAAAAATGGAAGAGGTATTCTGCCCGATGTTTTTATTCCACCAAGCAGTGTTGCTATTAAGAATGGGATAGACTTAAAACTTGCTACAGTAAAGGAAATGATAAAGAAGGGGGAATAAAAGACTTTCGTGGCAAATCTCAACCGCTGCAAAATCCCTAGTTAATACACCACCTGCTGCAACTTCACCGTCAATACATTTTATTGCGTTTTAATAATTTTAGTCTAATATTCAGAAATCAATCCCTTTTCCAAAACTGGTTTGCTATCTAAATACAAAGTATCTGAACTAATGTCTAAGTCTTCATTCCAAACCACAGTCCCCCATGCTACATGTGCATTATTGAATAAATCAATTTCATTCAAAGCTTTAAAAACACCTTTATCTAGGTAGGGCTTCATATCGAATACCTTTTCTTCACCGTTTGTGAACATAATCAGCAACTGAAAATCTTTTATTGCTTTTACTTTTTCTACTCTAGAGTTTATCATTACTATTGTTTTATTGCTTCAGGTTTCAAATAAAATACAGTATCAATAAAAAATAATTTACCATTTTTTGTCAATACATTTTGGTCATGAAGGTCTTCTAATATAATTCCAAGTGATTTATTATAGTAGTCGTGGTTTTTCGTATTAATAAACCCATTTGCAGACATGAATTGAACAACATGCTCGTTTTTGGTTTTATCAGTTGCTGCTACGTAGGGTTGTTCTACTACTGCATATAAAGTATCTTCTTCGTTTTTGTAAAAACCCAACAACTTGTACGCTGTATTTGGAAAAAAATAGTTGTTGAGGAGTAGGTTGATAAAGTAGTCATACCATGTAGCATAATAAATAGCATCATTCAGCTTCAAAAACGGATATTTCATCTTTTATATAAACCTTTTGTTCAGCACCTTGCGATAGATAGTTTTCTTCTTGAATGGTTTTTATCCATAACTGATGTGTATGAATGTATGCAATCAGCTTCTTTGTTTCTTCTTTTTTGATGTACTTGTCTTCTGAAGCCACAGCACTTGTTGTTTCGCCTGTTCTAAGGTAACTGGCAATTGCTTGGATAATTCCTCCTTGCACAACTTTGCCATTTCCTGAAATGATATGTTGTAGTTCATAAATTATTTTATTTGATGATTGCAAAATAACACGCTTTTAAAAATGATCGCAACGAATTTAATTAGTTGCGACGAATGCACGAATTGTGATCCTATTTTTTATTATTCGTGCATTAGTGGCAACACCCTACTCTTTCAAAAAACAAAACCAACAACCAAAGAAAAATTTACCTTAATCTAATTAATAGGATTACTAGGCGTTGTTTTAGTCAATATTCCTTTCCCTTTTTTAGGTTTGGTGCTTTTTATAATTTGTTCGGTTTGCTCCACAAGGGCATTGATGTTGTTTATTAAATCTAATAAGTCTTTTGTGTCAGCATTTTCATAAACTGCCACATCATACCTTGAGTTGAGGATGCCTATCAATCCATCATACGCCAATTTAGTTGGCTGGCGCAAGGCAGAATAAGTGTCTTCATGTTCCTCATTGCTTATAATAATGGTACGTGCTTGGTACTTTGCTTCAAAAGCTTTGTTTGCATTATTTATTTGAGTAATCCAATCTTCTGCACCAATAATTGCAATGGCATTTTTCACCTCCGCTTTTTTCACAGCGTCCTCACAAAGCTTGTTTAAAAGAGCAGATTTGGTAGAACTATCCTCTCTAGGTATATACGGACTAAGCATTTGTAAATAATCAAAAAGCAATTTACTAGCAGCAACAAGGTTTGGTTTGCTACTACGTAAATAGCTGTTTACATAGCTTGTAAACCCAATTATTCCGGCAGTTCTTCCACCTTCAAGTATTTTTAATTCGGCAGTTTCCCTTAGCGCTTGCTCTTTTTTAAGTACTTTTTCAATCCTTGTTACAAACGCAATTAGAATGTTCAATCTCAAAACAATTTTCAACTTAGTAGGGTCAGAGAGGTTTATTATGGTTATTAATCTTTCCAAGTAAGCTACAAACTGTGTGGCATTAAGCTCGGTGATGCTAAATCTTTTAATCATACATTAGTTTTTGTGGTAAATAATCAAATGCCAACATTGTGATAATAAACAATGATGGAATTAGACCAATAAAATATTTTTCGCGTAATTCGACCATCGAATTGCACAAAAGTAATTTTTTTTATTAAATTCGACTGTCGAATTGCACAAAAGCAACTTACAGCATCTAATTTGACCATCGAATTGCATAAAAGCAACTTACATCACTAAATTCGACCATCGAATTGTACAAAAGCAACTTGCATAGCCTCATTCGACCATCGAATTAAACAAAAGCAACTTGCATAGCCATATTCGACTGTCGAATTGCATAAAAGCAACTTGCATCTCTAAATTCGACCGTCGAATTGTACAAAAGCAACTTGCATAGCCTCATTCGACCATCGAATTAAACAAAAGCAACTTGCATAGCCTAATTCGACCATCGAATTACACAAAAGTAACTTACATCGCCATATTCGATCGTTGAATAAATTAATTCAAGTTTGTTTGAATGTTTTTATTCAGTTAAATACTCTAATACTTACTGTTTATTAACCAATAAAAAAAATATTATTCCCTTCGGGTAATGAACTACGTGAAGTGTCTATTCATACCAATATTTCAACACCCGCTGTTCATTAACCAATAATAAAAAAACAATTACTACTCACCACATAGACACATAGGTATGTAAATCATTTGGTTTCTTTTTTTTAATTATCAAACTGTAATTAAGTTTCGTTTACGCAATTCTTAACATGAACTATATATTTTTTCAATGTATTCTTTCTTCCCTTTTTTTAGACTATGTATCTATTTTGCTATGTGTCTATGTGCCTATGTGGTCAAAATTATATGTGGTGAGTAGTATCAAAAAATATTATTCCCTTCGGGTAATGAACAACGTGGTGTATAAGATATTGGTGTTATTTGGGTTTAATCGGGAACGCAACCGCAATTTCTTTTTTAGCTACGTAAAAAGGCTTTTACTTTTAGCCCACATTCTATTTAAAAGATTATTGTATCGCTCATCGTTTTATTATGAAAAGAAATCTATTCCGTTTTGTTTTCTTTACGTTTACTTATATCCTATTTTCTCAAAATCTTTCTGCACAAACAACCACTTTGGTAAGTATTGTTGGCAACGGAAAGCTATCTTATAAAGCGGATAGCATGGGCAACGTGGTTCCCGATTTTAGTGGCGTTGGGTATAAAAATGGGGATTCTTCCATTCCTTATATCGGCGTTGTGAAAACGGTATTTGCCGTTGCAGGAGATAATTTGGCAAACGTGCAATCTGCCATAGATTCTGTAAGCAATTTGCCTTTGCAGAGCAATGGTTTTAGAGGGGCAATTTTATTTAAAGCGGGTACGTATAATATTAATGGAACATTATTGGTTTCAAAAAGTGGAATTGTGTTGAGAGGAGAAGATACCAATACGATTTTTAGAGAAACAAGCACCGTACAAGATACCATGTTGAAAATTATTGGAACAGGCGGTGTTGCAAATAACAACTCATCGCAACAAACCATAAAAGATGCTTTTGTGCCAATAGGTGCAAAAAGTGTCACATTGGGTAGTGCCTCAAAATTTGCAGTGGGAGATTGGGTTTTCGTGCGTAGAGAACCCAATACCGCATGGATTAAATTGTTGAAAATGGATAGTCTTTATTTTATTGATACCGTTTGTACGAATTGGGTAGCAGCAAATTATAAAATGAGCTATGAAAGAAAAATAACGGGCATTAGTGGCAAAGTTGTAACGTTTGATGCACCTATTATGGATCCGTTAGATACCAATTATTGCAAGAGTTATGTAGTAAAATTCAGCTCTACTAGAATAGAGAAATGTGGCGTAGAAAATATAAAATTTGTATCTACCTATACTTCTTCAACCGATGAAAATCATGGATGGACAGCCATTTATTTATCAAACCTTGTGCATGGGTGGGTAAAAAATGTGAAGACCTATTATTTTGGATATTCTTGTGTAGATATGGCCAGAAATTCCGCCTTTATCACAGTAGATAGCTGCTACATGATAGACCCTGTTTCAATAATTACAGGTGGAAGAAGGTATTCCTTTAATATTTCTGATGGTCAGCGTTGTTTGGTACAAAACTGCTCCACTAGAAATGGAAGACATGATTATGTAACAGGAAGTATCGTGTCTGGGCCAAATGTTTTTTACAATTGTAAGGCAACGGTTCAACAAGCAGATATTGGCCCACACCAACGTTGGGCTACAGGTATTTTATTTGATAATATTACAAGTAATGGAGAAATGAATGTTCAAAACAGACTGATTGCAGGATCGGGTCACGGATGGTCGGGTGCACAAGTAATGTATTGGAATTGTAAGTCGGCCAATATGGTAGTACAAAGTCCTCCATCCTATCATAGAAATTGGGCAATTGGGTATATAGGCAAATTGACAAATGTTGGTCAATGGATTACAGAACCAATAGGCGTTGTAGAATCAACCGGCAAAAGAATAGTTGCCATCCCAAGCCTATTTAAAGCACAATTAAGCGATAGGCAATCCACCACTTTGCCAATAGTATGGGCAAGCATTTCAGCAAAATTGCAAGAGAAAGCAGTGGTGATAAATTGGAGTACTTCAAGTGAATTAAATAGTAAAAAATATATTGTAGAGCATTCTTTGGATGGTGAGCAATACAGCGCAATAGGCAGCATAAATGCAAAAGGAAACAGCAATACGATTGCTAATTATTTGTTTATAGATGAAACACCTGTTGTAGGAACAAATTATTACCGAGTAGTTGCCGTAGATAATGATGGAAAGCAAAACTATTCTGCCACCAAAACGATTAGGGTAAATGGCTTAGCAACAAATACTATTGATATAAATCCCAATCCTGCAAGCAACCAAATAACTATGGAGCTAAGACAAGAAACTGGTTTTTTAAACGGATGGGTTGCAGATATAAATGGGAAAATAATCCTGCAAGCAAATGGTAATCTTGCTTATATTAATTCAGTAGTAAATAAAAAGCTGAGTGGTTTTCAAAAAGGAATCTATTTTGTAAAACTGATAAATGACAAGAAAACATTCTCAGGAAAGTTTATAAAATTGTAATAGTAAAATATTAGTAGTAACGCATTTAAATCAGAAGCCTTCGCCCACTGCGAGGGCTTCTTTAATATTAGGCTTTATAGTATTGGAGATAGATAATAAAATTAGGTTAAACCCATCTAGATATCCATTCAAGTAATTATCTAGTTCTTTATCAATTCAATTCCTACTTTGCAGCCCTGAACAGATTAAAAAATTATAAAAAAAAGTAAATGAAACAGTTTGATTTTGCAATGATTGGGCTTGGAGTAATGGGGCGAAACCTATTACTCAATATGGCAGATAATGGCTTTGCAGTAGTGGGCTTTGATAAAGACCTTGAAAAAACAATTGCTTTGGAAACCGCTGCTACCGATGGCACTCACGTAAAGGGTGTAAACGAGCTAAGCGAAATGGTAGCATTGCTGAGCATTCCTCGCAAAATAATCATGCTAGTGCCAGCGGGAAAACCAGTAGATGATGTTTTGGCTTCTTTGCAACCGCTTTTACATGATGGCGATATTGTAATAGATGGTGGAAACTCACATTATACTGATACCATTCGCAGAATAGAATTGGCCAAAACCTATGGATTTCATTTTATGGGAATGGGCATTTCTGGTGGAGAACAAGGCGCAAGATTTGGCCCAAGCATAATGCCCGGAGGGGATGTAGTTGCCTATAAAAATGTGCAACCTGTTTTAGAAGCTATTGCGGCAAAAGCTACAAGTGGGGAACCTTGTGTGGCGTATATGGGCAATGGTGCTGCGGGACATTATGTGAAAATGGTGCACAATGGAATAGAATATGCCATCATGCAAATACTTGCAGAAGTGTATGCCATTTTGAAAAAAGGAAAAGGGTTGAGCAATGAGCAATTGCATGAGCTATTTTTAGAGTGGAATGAAGGCGAATTACAATCTTATTTAATAGAAATTACTGCTGCCATTTTTAAGCAAAAAGATACTGAAACCAATGCAGATTTGGTGGATTTGATTCTAGATGTGGCTGGTTCTAAAGGAACAGGTAAATGGACATCGCAAAGTGCTATGGATTTGGGTACCGCTATTCCTGTAATAGATGCCGCAGTAACCATGCGCAGCATTTCAACACTAAAAGAAGAAAGGGTGCAAGCGGCTTTACTTTATAAAAATAATGTTACAGAAAAAACTGTAGATACGGATATTGCTATTTTCAAAGAACAAATGTTTGGCGCATTGTATAGCGCTATCATTGTTTGCTATGCACAAGGATTGGCCATGTTGCAAAAGGCTTCCACAGAATTGGCAATGCAAATACCCTTGCAAGATGCAGTGAAAGTGTGGAGAGAAGGATGTATTATTCGTTCAGCAATGCTTGAATTGTTTTATACTGTTTGTAATGACAAACCATCTATTACGAATATTCTTTTAGATGAACGTATTGCAGCAATTGTAAATAAACAAGTGGTAGGATTGAGACAAGTGGTGGTTTCTGCTACACAATCTGGCATTCCTGCAATGGCATTATCTAATGCGTTGAATTATTTTGATGCATTTGTAAGTGCGCAATTACCACTAAATCTTACCCAAGCACAAAGAGATTTCTTTGGTGCACATACTTATAAAAGAATTGATAAAGAAGGGATTTTTCATTCAATTTGGAATGGTTAGGTGGTAGGTATTAAGTTATAAGTAATAGGTTTGAACAACATTGTTTTGTTAATATTTAAATTAAATGATTAATCTAAATGAGTACTTATCACCTATAACGTATCAATTAATACTCAAAAAGTATCACATAAAAATTATCGCATAGCACTTTTCACTTAGAACTTAAAACTTACAACTTTATACCTAAAACTTATTACTTATTACCTAAAACATAATTATGGCTATTGGAAATTTAAAACCTGCTTCATCTATCATATTCATATTTGGGGGAAGTGGCGATTTAAACTTACGTAAACTCACACCTGCATTGTACAATTTAAGTATAGATAATTATTTACCCAATCAATTTGCAGTATATGGTATTGGCAGAACCGCTTATACAAATGATGAGTATTTAGAAAGATTAAAAAATGGGATAATTAATTTTTCTAGAAGAACAGAAATAGAAGTTAATTGGGATGCATTTGCTAAATACCTCAATTATTTACAGATGGATGCTGATAATCCTGAAGCATATTCTATAATTGCTAACATTGTATCTGAAAAAGAAAAAGAATGGGGAATTCATCCCAATGTAATCTTTTATATGAGTGTAGCGCCTCAGCTAGTACCTGAGATAGCTACCAATTTGGGCAAGCTGAATTTGTGTAACGATAAAAGTTGTGTACGCATAGTAGTAGAAAAACCATTTGGACACGACTTGCAAAGCGCAAAAGAATTAAACGCTTTACTTACAAGCATTTTTGCCGAAGAACAGATATATCGCATAGATCATTATTTGGGAAAAGAAACAGTTCAAAACATATTGGCCATGCGTTTTGCCAACGCCTTATTTGAGCCAATTTGGAATAGAAATTATATTGAACATGTGCAAATTACAATGGCCGAAACTGTAGGCTTGGAAGGCAGGGCTGGTTATTATGATCAATCTGGAGCATTGAGAGATATGCTTCAGAATCATATACTACAATTGCTTTGTATGGTAGCTATGGAAGCACCAGTTTCTTTTAATGCACATGAAATAAGAAACAAAAAAGTAGATGTATTAAATGCTATTAGAAGATTAAAAACAGAAGATGTACATGCCAATGCGGTAAGGGGCCAATACAGTGATGGTTGGATGAATGGAACAAAAGTTTCTGGTTATAGAAAAGAGAAAGGCATAGCACCAGAATCAAATACAGAAACATTTGCAGCGGCTAAATTTTATATTGATAATTGGCGTTGGCAAGATGTTCCTTTTTATGTGAGAACGGGTAAGCATTTGAATCAGAAAAGTACCGTTATTACTATTCAGTTTAAACCAGCACCGCATTATGCATTTCCTCCTGAAGCTGCTGAAACTTGGAGACCAAATAGACTTACCATCAGCATTCAACCAGAAATGGAAATTAAACTACGTTTTCAAGCGAAAAAACCTGGTCAGGCAATGGTATTAAATCCCGTAGATATGGTATTTAGCTATGCGGAAGCTTATGATGGTCATGAGCCAGAAGCGTATGAAACATTGTTGTTAGATGCTATGGAAGGGAATGCAACCTTGTTTATGCGCAATGATCAAGTAGAAGCTGCTTGGGAAATTATTACCCCAATCTTAGAAGCATGGACATCAAGGCCTGCTGTTGATTTTCCAAATTACGCTCCCAATTCATGGGGCCCTGAAGATGCAGAAGCGTTGATTGCTAGAGATGGATTTAATTGGGTAACACTGCCTTTAGTGCCAAAAGAGGATAAATAAAACAGAACAATGAAAGAGAATATCCACATTTATCATTCAAAGGAAAATTTAGTAATTGGCTTCGCTGATTGGCTAGTAGAAACAATAGCATCTGTTTTGCAGAAACAACCTTTTTGTACTATAGCACTTTCTGGAGGAACTACTCCAACAGATTTATTTAATCAATTGGCTTCTGAAAAGTATATTGATAAAGTTGATTGGACAAAGCTTCAAATTTTTTGGGGAGATGAAAGAGATGTGCCTTTTGATAGTGATTTGAATAATGCCAATCAAGCTGGTATTCATTTATTGAACAAAGTAGCAATTCCTACCAATCAGATTCATAGAATAGATACAAGTTTAGGTGCAGATAATGCAGCAATAGCTTATGAAAAGTTACTGCATCAATTTTTTGATGGAAAGGATAATAGTTTTGATATTTTAATGTTAGGTATGGGAGATGATGGACATACCTTATCCTTATTTCCAAATACAATTGCTTTAAAAGAAACAGAAAAGTGGGTTATAGCTTATTATCTAGAACCACAACAAATGAATAGAATCACACTGACTACAACTGTTGCAAATAAATCTCAGAATATTTGTTTTTTAGTTTCTGGAAATAGTAAATCGGAAGCTTTGAGAGAAGTAATTGAAGGAGAATATAATCCTAACAAATATCCATCACAAAAAATAAAACTGATTAATGGTAACTTGCTTTGGTTTGTGGATGAAACTGCTGCAAGTTTAATTAAGAAATAAGAACATATATATAGAATTGGAGAAGTATAAGTAAGGACTTATTCTTCTCCAGTTTCATTTTTACCAAAACGTTTAATAATACCACGACCACTATCTCTAATGAATGTTACAATTTCGTCGCGCTCATCACTTGCAGTAAGTTCTTCTTCTATAAAGTCAATAGCTTGAGTTGTATTTAACCCTCTGCTGTATATTACTCTATAAATATCTAGTATATGATTGATTTGATTTAAAGTAAACCCTCTTCTTTTTAATCCAACGCTATTTACACCACCATAACTAAGTGGGTTTCTAACGGCTTTTATATATGGAGGAACATCTTTGCTAACTAAACTACCACCTGCAACGAAAGTGTGCTGACCAATTTTTACAAATTGATGTACAGCACTCACACCACCAATAACTGTCCAATCGCCAATTAGTACATGTCCTGCAAGTTGTACGCTATTACTTAAAATACAATTATTGCCAATAATACAATCGTGTGCTACGTGGCAATAAGCCATAATTAAGCAGTTAGTGCCTATTTTGGTTTTGCCTCTATCAGTGGTACCGCGGTTTACGGTTACGAATTCTCTTATTGTAGTGTTGTCGCCAATTTCTACAGTAGTTTTCTCGCCGTTAAATTTTAAATCTTGGGGAATTGCTCCGATAACTGCACCTGGAAAAATACGGCAGTTTTTACCAATACGGGTACCTTCCATGATAGTAACATTACTACCAATCCAAGTTCCTTCACCAATGCTTACATCTCCATGTATCACGGTAAACGGGTCAATCTTCACGTTTGATGCTATCCTAGCATTCGGGTCTATGTAAGTATATGGATGTGTCATCCGCCTAGCAAGGGATTTAGTGGCTAACAATGTTATAAATTATTTAGCGCACATTAATAAAAAAGATGCCAACTTTTAAAAAAAGTCAATTTTTGATTAAAATAAGTGATTATCTATCACTAATTTCTTTTCACAACTTGTGCAACTAAGTCGGCTTCCGTTGCAACTTTACCATTTACATAAACGGTTCCACGCATAGAACAAATTCCTCTTCTAATGGGTTCTAACAGCTCCATTTTCAGAATCATTGTGTCTCCAGGTATAACTTTTTGTTTGAATTTGCAATTATCAATCTTTAAAAAATAAGTATCAAATTGTCCTTCAGGCATTAGATTGATACACAAAATTCCTCCAGTTTGTGCCAATGCTTCAATTTGGAGAACTCCAGGCATTACCGGATTATTTGGAAAATGACCTTGAAAAAACCATTCATTAAAAGTAACATTCTTTATTCCGATGATATGTTTGTCTGAAAGTTCAGTAACCTTATCAACTAACAAAAAAGGAAATCTATGAGGTAATGTTTTCTCTATTTTATCTAAGTTGAAAACAGGAGGAAGAGATGGATTGTAAACAGGCACATCTTTTACGTGCTTGTTCTTCTTAATGTATTGTTTTATCTTTTTTGCAAATTCTACATTGCTGCTATGACCCGGCCTATTGGCAATAATCCTAGCTTTAATTGGATAGCCTATAAGAGCCAAATCACCAACTACATCAAGCAGTTTGTGTCTTGCAGGTTCATTAGGAAATCTTAATTCTAAATTATTTAAATAGCCTTCTGTTTTTACTTCAATCTTTTCACGGTTAAACACTTTTGCCAATCGAGCCATTTCTTCGTCAGACACTTGTCTGTCAACAACAACAATTGCATTGTTTATATCACCGCCTTTAATTAAATCATTATCTAATAAAGCTTCAAGTTCGTGTAAGAAGCAAAAGGTTCTACAAGGAGCAATTTCGTTTCTGAAATCACCCATTCTTTTTAAACCAGCATGTTGTGTACCTAAAACTGGACTATTAAAATCTATTAGTGTAGTAATTTGGTATTCAACCGAAGGGAGCGCCACCATTTCTACTCTTTTCACTTCGTCGTAGTGATAAATGTTCTCATCTATACTATACCAAGCTTTTGCAGCTTCTTGTTCTGCAACACTTGCTTTTTCAATTAAACCTATAAATGGCTCTGAACTGCCATCCATAATTGGAATTTCAGGACCATTCAATTCGATAAGAACGTTATCAACACCCATGCCTACAAGGGCAGCAAGAATATGTTCTACTGTACTTATTTTAGCTTCTCCCAGTTGTAGTGTAGTTCCACGGCTTGTGTCTGTTACTAAATCACAATCTGCTTTTATAAGGGGCTTGTTTGGCAAATCAATTCTTTGAAACTGTATTCCAAAGCCTGGATTTGCTGGCTTTAGCGTCATTTCTACTAATATACCTGTATGTAAGCCTGTTCCTGAAATATTAATAATACTACCAATAGTATGTTGCTTATCAGGGTTGAAATTTATATCCATTCAAAAAATTTTCGAGGCAGCAAAAATAAGTGTTCACGTGAGGAATCAATTTTTCTTTTTACCCGTCACATTTTTATTACTCTACAGTTAAATAGGGGGAGATTTTTTGGAATATAGCCTCTTTGATAAATACGATATTCTTAATTTCTTTTACAGAATGGTAATTTCCATGTTGTGTTCTATAAATTACTATTGCCTTAGCAATATTCTTTTCAATGTAAGGATGTGACCCTAATTCAAAATCAGAAGCTTTGTTTATATCTATTTTATGAATTGCTTCTGCATTAAGTATTAGAAATGGTTTCATAAGAATAAATGAAGAGTCGTTCATACCATGCGCTTCTTTCAGCTGTTCTATATTAATAAATCCACCAATTTTATCTCTGTAGTTAATTACTCTAAAAACAATACCATTTCCCATTCCTGGTATTCTTTTCAAATCTTCTAAAGTAGCCGTATTTATTTCTACAATGCTCGGTTTGGTTTCAACTTTATTTTGCTTGGGATGATAAAATTTTGAAGTATCTATTTTAACATAAGGCAATATTCTTTCAGATTCTTCGGGACGAAGCCCCCATATTTTCTTAATATCTTCTGGCTTTCTAAAACTTCCTCCTTTATGGGTGAAATTTAAAATTGTATGAATTGTTTTATCTCTTAACCCGAGCTTTCTCCACCCAAATGAATCAACTGTATTGGGGTCGAAATAAAAAGGATCGAAAGTAGTATTTGCTTCTTCTTTCATCCATTTGCTATTGTAGTCTGAATTGTAATAATGATGTTGGTTGCTATCTTCTTTTTCTAATGCTGCACTTGCAATTAATTCATCAATCTGCTGCTTTGTTGCGCTATCAATAATTGTTTTTTTAGTATTGGATTTAAAAAAAATTGGAATGCCGATAACAATCAATATACAAATACTCAAGAAGATAGCTCCGTTTCTTTCCTTTTTTGAGAACTTTAAATAGGCATTTGTCTTTTTCTTCATAATACGTTTGTTAGTAGTATATAATCAATCAATTTTTAATTCTAAACCATCATACGCTAGATACATATTTGAGGGCAATTCATTGCTTATAATATTGTGCAAACCTAATTGATGGCTTATATGTGTGAAATAGGTTTTTTCAATTCCCAATTCTTTTGAAAGTGCTATTGCTTCCGATAAAGTAAAGTGAGAAATGTGTTTTTCTTTTCTCAATGCATTTACAATAAGTATGGTAGAGCCTTTTATCTTTTCTTTTTCTTTTTCATCAATTCTGTTAGCATCTGTAATATATGTACAGTTGCCTATTCTATACCCATAGACGGGCATTTCCTTGTGCCAAACTAGAATTGGAATTATATTAAGTGAGCCTATATTGAACGGATTCAAATCAATAGTATGCAACACAATTTCTGGAATGCCTGGATATTTCTTTTCTACAAAAGCATAGTAGTATTCTCTCTTTAAATGCTCTTCAGTAAAAGCATTTGCATAAACGTGAATTGCTTTTTGTTGAAAATAATTGTATGGTCTAATATCATCTAAGCCGCCAATATGGTCTTTGTGTGGATGCGTAAATAAAACCGCATCTAGGTTTTTATTGGCAATGCGCAACATTTGATATCGGAAGTCTGGCGTGGTATCTATTACTAATGTGCTTTCGTTTGTTTTTATAAGAATACTACTTCTTAATCTATTGTCTTTTTTATTATCTGATGTGCAAACCTCACAATCACAACCTATCATAGGCACGCCACTACTTGTGCCTGTGCCTAAGAAAGTAATTGTAAATGGAATATTTTGATGCATTGGATTTCACTTTTATACGGTATCTATTTTCGTTTCCTCTGTATTTAGTGCTTCCAATTTGTTCGACGAAGTTATTTTATCGAATAATCGTTGGCTTTCTATTGTAAGTTTATCATATTGAATATTTATTTGAGGGATTAAATCTTGCAGCGTAACAATTTTTCCTTCCACATCTAAAAACTTATTAAGTACTACTACTTTTTTGGCTTCTAGCACGCACCATCCGCTTTGGAAGTTTCCTTTTTCATATCTTACCACATAATCGCTTTGCGATAAGATTGCCTCTAGCTTTTGAAGTTGTTGTGGGGTATATTTTAACATTATCCAAAGAAATAAATGAACCTCAAATATAGAGGTATTCATCAGTTCAAAAGAATATTAACCCTAAGAAAGTATTGTAATCAATCCTTTGATTATAGCTCCTAATTTCACTGCTTCAAATATCTTGCTTTCGGAAAACCCATGTTGTAAAACAGATTGCTCGTGAGATGTAACACACATTTCACATCCATTAATTGAGGAAACAACAAGACTTACCAATTCAAAAAAAGCTTTGCCTAAAACAGGGTTCATCATGATGCTCATTTTTATTCCTGCTGGCTGATTGGAATAAAAATCTTTTTTGATGAAATGTCTAAAGCGATAAAAAACATTGTTGGTATTCATTAAGGAAGTACATGCAATTATTTCTGCAATTTCCACATCTGTTGCACCGGCTTCTTTAGCAAGATTGATAAAAGAGGTTTTCAACAAATCGAACTTTTCATTTACTACTACACTTAGTGCAATTAGTAATGCTTCTTTTTTATCTAAATGTTGGTTGTTGTTTAGTGCATTGCTTACATTAATTTTTAAATCTTTAATGTAACGAGCTTCGGTAGATAATAATGCTTGTGCATTTTGAGAAGGCTCGTAATTGGGTATTTGTAATTCTGCTAATAAGTTTATAAACGTTTCATTTTCTATTTTGCTCATGATATACAAGTTTAAAAAGCAGCTGCTAAAATTTATTAGCAGCTGCGGTTATTAAAAATTAGTTAGCTGCCAATTGAGCTGTTAAAGTTTCTTGACCATTTGTCCAGTTACAAGGGCAAAGTTCATCAGTTTGTAAAGCATCTAAAACTCTTAGAACTTCTTGCACATTACGACCTACGCTTAAATCATATACACTTACCCAACGAATAATTCCTTGAGGATCTACAATAAAAGTAGCACGGTAAGCAATTTTTTCTCCTTCATCTAAAATACCTAATGCTTCAGCTAGAGATTTAGAAGTATCTGCCAACATTGGGAATTTAAGGTCTCTTAAATCTGCATGGTCTCTTCTCCAAGCGGCATGTACGAATTCGCTATCTGTAGAAGCACCAATTAATACTGCATCTCTATCAGAAAAATCGCTGCTCTTTTTATTAAACTCAGCTATTTCTGTAGGACAAACAAATGTGAAATCTTTAGGCCACCAAAACATTACTGTCCATTTGCCTGATGTTTCGTTGGTAATTTCTGTAAACTCTTTACCTTTTTCAATTGATACAACTGCTTTCTTTTTAAACTCTGGAAACTTTGATCCGATTGATAATACGCTAGTACTCATTTTTATTTTTTTAAATTTTAATAATGTGATTGCAAAGGTGGGGGGCTATTGATATTGTTTCTATTGATTGTGCCTATATGGCTATAGTATTTATTAATAAAACAAAATGTTGCAATTAATATTTATTGCGCATTGCCGCCTGATGCCTTAAAGGGGAGATAATATTACCGAAGAATAAACTTAAGAAATAATCTAAATTGTGCAATTAGCGGAAGTCTGTTTCATTGTTAATGGTCTATAGAGCTGTATTTCTGGGGTCTGTTCGAGTAGTACTTGACGGAACTGGTCAGAGGCCTGCTAGAGTGGTTTGTCTTAGCGAATTCCAGTTACAAACTGGTTTATTTATTGAGCACTAGTGATCAGCTTCGCCGAACACTAGCGCCAGTGGGTCATTTACTGACTTTGCGGGGACATTTCCATAAAAGGTTTCCGCATTTCTGTAAATGGTTTACTCAAGTTTGTAAATGGTTACGTATATAATAGAAAGGATTAGTAAGACCTGACAGATTTCCAAACCTTTCTGGGCTGCCACCAAACCTCCAATAAATCCATAAATGACCATAGAACTAAGCAAATAAAAAAGGCTGCCCTTTTGAGACAGCCCTTTTTAAATTATACAATAAATACTTTCCAGCTAGAACCAGCTTCCTATAAAAGCTTTATTGGCGTTTTTATCATTCACCAATCTTCTAAACCTTCTGCTATGCTTAATTTTTTGGTCAATTAATGTAATAACCATTAGTAGCAAAAAGAGAATGGTTAGTGGGGGAATTCCCATCATGCTGATCCATTTACCACCATACATTTTGCGCATGGGACGGCGAAGTCTTTCTGCAATCAAATACATACTTGGTACAATAATCAAGGTCATGAAGAAGGCGAATGCCAAACCAAAAATGATTGTCCAGCTTAATGGTTTCCAGAATACTACATTGTCGCCACCAAAGAAGATATGTGGTTTCAACTCGCTGAAAAGGGTAATGAAGTTGATATTGAATCCTACCGCTATTGGGATGAACCCTAGAATAGCAGCAACGGCTGTAAGCAATACAGGGATGATACGTGTTTTACCAGCTAAGACCACCGCTTCTTTGGTTTTCATACCTCGTCCTCTCAGTTCATCGGTAAACTCTATTACTAGAATACCATTTTTCACCACAATACCTGCAAGACCAACAACACCAAGACCAGTCATTAATACGGATACTTCCATTCCTGTGCTACTGAATCCTAAGAATACCCCAATAACGCTGAATATAATTTCTGTGAGAATGATTACAGATTTACTTACGCTATTGAATTGCAATACCAAGATAAATAGGATAGCTCCCAATGCAATAATCATGGCTTTTCCAAGGAAGGCACCAGTTTCTGCTTGTTGCTCTCCTTCACCGGTTTGCTTAATGGTTACTCCATCTGCTTTTCCTTTGAAGTTGGCAATATGCCCAGCTAATACTTGGTTTACGGCAGTTGCATTGTAGCCTTGAGTAGTTAATACATTGGAGACCAAAGCAATTAAACGCTTTTGGTTTTTGCGTTTCACGCTACCCAAAGTGCTAGAAGGCTCTATTGTTACCAATGAACTGATAGGAATGCTTTTAATAGCACCTCCGCTTGCAAAATCCCTGAAATAGATTTTCATGTTCAGCAATTCAGAGAGATTTTTCCTTTGCAACTCATTATTGCGCAATTGAATTTTATACTCGTCTTTGCCTTCTTTAATCTTAGAAACTTCTTTTCCAAATAGGGCAGTACGAATGGCCAATCCTATTTGTGCAGTAGAAACCCCTTCTATCAAAGCACGTTGGCGATTGACAGATAAAGTAATTTCAGGGTTGGTTAAATCAACACTCATTTTTAATTCTTCTACACCAGGTGTTTGAATAGAATCTAAATAGTTTTTAAGCAATACCGCCGTTTTTATCAAACCATCAAAATCTTCACTTGCCACTTCAATGTTAATGGGAGGGTCAGTTGGCGGTCCACCACTTTCTTGATCCACAGTTATCTGTGCACCAGGAATACCTTTCATTTCTTTACGAATAGAATCCATATAAGGACGGGTGCTTACCCCATCTCTTTTTTCAAATTCTACAAAAGAAACTTGAATACGTCCTAATTCACTTCGAGTGCTACGGTCGCCGCTGCTTGGGTCGTTTGCTCCCAAAGCCACATTGCTAATTACGCTTTCTACAACAGGGTTTTTCTTGCCATTGTCTATTCCCAATACTTTATTCACCCTGCCTTCTAGCACTTTTGTAATACTGTCTGTGTATTCCACATCAGTTCCTACAGGCAATTTTAAATAAACATACACTTGGTTGGGATCTCCTTTAGGGAAGAAGCTAATAGGTATCCGTCCAGATTTGATAGCACCAAAGAAAATGAAGCAGGAAGCAACGAATAATGCGATTGTTCCTGATAATAAATAAACTGGTTTCCAACCATCCAATGCCCAACGAAGCAAGGTTTCATAATGGTTCATTATCCAAGGCAAAGCCCTGTTTTGGAAAGCGTGTATCGCATCTTCTAAAACGTAACTATTAAATATCATTAGAATAGCAGATAGTGATAGAAGATTTGCAAAAAACATATTCAAAGTAGCACCGTTAGAAGCTATTTCAATAATTATTTTTGAGCTGTGCGGAAATAGATTTGATACATAAAGGATCAAAGCGCACGCTACCAAGAACAAGAAGAATGGTTTTTTAAATACATCACTTTTTTTCTTTTTTCCTTCATCATCGGCATGGTTCATAAAGTCCACTGCAAACACCGGATTCATAATAAACGCTACAAACAAAGATGCTGCAAGGGTGAATATGAGCATGGTGGGTAAGTAAACCATGAACTTACCAATGATTCCTGGCCAGAATAACAAGGGGAAGAAAGGTGCAAGGGTGGTCAATGTTCCTGCTAATACAGGTACAAACACTTCACCCGCAGCCATTTTTGCAGATATGGTAGAAGAGATTTTGCCCTTGCCGTCTACAAATATGCGATGGGTGTTTTCAATTACCACAATGGCATCATCTACTATTATACCCAAACCAAACAATAGGGCAAAGAGCACAATGAAGTTGAGGGTAACATGTGTTCCTACAATAGTATCTGCCGCAGGCAAAAACACAAAAGCAAGGAACATGCTCAGTGGTACAGACAATGCCACAAAGAAGGCATTGGTCACTCCCATGAAAAACATTAGGATTATCAACACGAGAATGAAACCAATGATGATAGAGTTTACAAGGTCGTTAAAAGAGGTTCTTGTTTTGATGCTTAGGTCACCTGTGATAACTGTGTTCAAGTTTTTAGGATACAATACCCCTTTGCTTTCTTCTACAATTTTCTTTACGCCTTCGCTTGTTTCAATCAAGTTTTCGCCACTACGTTTGATGATGTTTAGCGTAACCACGTTTTTACCATCTAAGCGTGCATAGCTTTCCTTTTCTTTGGTTGTGTCTTTTATAGTGGCAATATCTTTTAAGTAAATAGGATTGCCCGTGGTATTTCTAAGGATTATTTTTTCAATATCAAAAGCCGATTTCAATTGTCCTTTTAGTTGTAGGTTTCTTTTCATAGTTCCTACTTCCAATAAACCACCAGATATATCTAAGTTTTCCCTTTGAACGGCATTGCTAATATCATCGAAAGTGATGCCCGCACTTTGCATACGATAATTGTCCACATTTATTTGGAATTCTCTTTCTGGAGCACCGACAATATCCACACGAGTAATCTGTGATAAATCTTCCAATTTATCTTTCAAATCATCTGCATATTTCTTTAAGTGTACCAAATCGAAATCACCACTTAGGTTCACGTACATTATAGGCTGCTCACTAAAGCTTACTTCTAATGCAGTGGGTTCTTGCGTTAAGTCTGTAGGTAAATCTTGTTTAGATTTATCAATGGCATCCTTCACCTTTTGCAGGGCGATATCGGTTTTTACATCGGTATCAAATTCCACCATGATGGCACTATAGTCTTGCTGTGAAGTGCTCGTGAATTTTTTAATTTTTGCCCCCGTAATGCCCTTTATTTGTTTTTCAATTGGGCGAGTCACCAAGTTTTCAATATCCTTTGGTGAGTTACCCACATAAATGGTTTGCACATAAATGGTGGGAATTACAATATCGGGAAACTGCTCCTTCGGCAGCGTGAGAAACTGTGTGATACCCCACAGGGATACCACCAAAATCAAAAAGTAAACAGGCGTCCTGTTATTGATGCTCCACGTGGTGGGCCCAAACTCTTTGAACTTATCTTTTAATGATTCTAAATTCATAATTTTTCTTTTTTACCACATAGGCACATAGGCACATAGTGGTGATTAAAAAATGTTGATAAAGTTTTTAATTTTTTACTACATAGGCAAATAAGCACATAGGTATTTAGAATTATAAAAAGCAAGTTATTAAACATTAAAAACTTACGTTTAATAATATTCCAATATTGTATATACATTAAATAGTTAGTTGTGATAACGTTTTAAAAAATAAATATCTATGTGTCTATGTGCCTATGTGGTAAGGAGAAGCATTTTTTCAAAAGTCGGCAAGGGATGAGTATAGATTATTAACCAATGTTCTTTGTCCTTCTTTAAATAAGTTGGAACAATTAAAATTTAATATTATCCCTTTCGGCTTTTCCAATAGTTTCATATAGGTTAATAGTTGTGCATGATGAACATCCAATATTTTTTCAACCGCTTTTATTTCCACAATTAAGCAATTTGCCACTAAAACATCTAGGCGTAATTCAGAATCTAATTGTTTCCCTTTGTAAAACACGGGAACTTTAAGCTCTGATTTATAAGACAACCCCTTTAATGAAAGCTCTTCTAAAAAGCAAGATTGATATATATTCTCCAATAATCCTGGCCCCAATTCTTTATGAACTTCTATAGCACAGCCTATTGTTACATAACTCAATTCGTTTACTTCTTTTTTAGTTAACATTATCTATGTTTTCTCTATAAACCTTTCTGAATTTCTATGTGCCTATGTGTCTATGTGGTCGATTTACTATTTATTTGTTAGCAATTGACCTTCATACAAGCCTTGGTATCCATCTACTATAACTACATCTCCTGCTGCAATACCACTTTTAATTTCTAGTTTATCGCCATAAAGCTCACCTATTGTAACTATTTTCTTTTTAGCTACCAATCTATTGCCTTCTTGCACTGCCACCATTACATATTTACCTTTTTCATCATTTTGAAGCGTGTTTACAGGAACAGTAATGGCTTTTGAATTACTATAATCTTGGATGTTTACTAGCGCCACTTGATTGGGATGAAAAGCAGGATCTGATGGCAAATTTGCCTCTACGTAAAAACTTCTGCTGTTTGCATCTATTAAGCTACTTGCTACTTTAATATTTGTTTCGATGGTTTTACCAATATCTGGCAACTTAACGGTAATCCTACTTCCAACTTTTACTTTGTTTAGATAGTTTTCAGGAATATTCACTACTAATTTTAAATCGCTTGCATTCACAATTTTTATTTGTGGAGCATTGCCCAAAACCCCTGTAAATGCTTCGCCTACACGCACATTTACTTCGTCTGCTATTCCTGAAACATCACTATATACATTGGTAAAGTTTAGTTGCTCTTTGTATAGTTTCACTTGCTCTTCCGATGTAGATAATTGTGTTTGTAAATTATCTACGCTATTTTTAGCAGTAATCAATTGTACTTCTGTACCTATGTTTTGATCCCAAAGGGCTTTTTGCTTGTTGTACAATGTTTTAGCAAAGTCTAGTTGAGTTCTTAATGTTTGCAAACCTCTTTCAGCTGCTGCTAGGCTTTGTTTGGCGATGGTATTATCTAGTTTCAATAATAATTGACCCTTTTTTACTGCATCACCTTTTTTCACAAACAGTTCTTTCACTTGTCCGCCACCATTTTTTGGCGTTACATACGAAATGTTCAATGCATCTACCTTTCCTTGTAAATCAATAAAATGATTAAAGGTTTCTGGAGCAACTGCTGCAGTAGTAACCAGTTTTGCTTTTTCTTGTACAGATGAAGGGTCAAGCTTTGCCACTTCTGCTTCTAGAGTTGCAATTTCTCCAATAAGCTTGGTTTGCTGCTCTTTTAAAGCAGCCAATTTTTCTTTCTTTTTCGCTACTTCTGTATTGCCTCCTTGCTTTGAGCCGCAGGCTACAGAAGCAATTACTATCATAAGCAGTAGCACTTTGTTTACATGTTTCATATCTTTTTTATTTATTATTTAAAAAGTTAAGTATTATAGTTTTCCTATTGCTTTTGAATAATCTACTTTGGCAATGATGGCATTGTACAAGGCATTGATATAGTTGGTTTGTGCCGTAATTAAATCGGTTTGTGCAGCCGTAATTTCTGTATTACTTCCCGTGCCTAATTGGTATTTCTTCTGTGTTTGTGCATATACCGTTTCAGCCAATTGCATGTTTTGCTTTTGGAAATTAATGGTAGCAATGGCAGATTGATAGTTAAGGGTAGCTTGTTCTACTTCAGTATCAATAGTGCGTTGAAGATTGGCAATATTGTTTTCTGTTTGTTGCAATTCTAATTTGGCTTGTTTTAGTTTGGCATCTTTTGCAAAACCATCAAATATGGGAAGGGAAATGTTTAGTGAATAATACGATGCAGGATACCAGTCTCCTTTTTTGAAGATGCTAAAATCTGGGCGGTAAGCTTGTTTGGCATAAGACGCACCTAGACTTACCGTTGGTAGATATGCCAATTGGTATCTTTTTATATTGTATTGATTCAGTTTTTTGCCCAAACTAGCATATTGGTATTCTTTTCTGTCTGAATATTGGTATTTATCCGATACAAGCAAACCATCTTTTATTTGGTTTTCTGTTATAGAATCTGTAAGCACCAATTGGTCTTTTACAGGCATCCCCATCAAGGTTTTTAAACCCAAATAGCCAATATTGATGCTGTTTTCTACGCTTAATTTTTGTGTTCTAAGGTTGGTAATTTGTACCGAAATTTTATCTACATCTAGCTTTTCAGCAAAACCTGCTTTTTGCAATGCTTTTGCATCTGATTGTAGTTTTTCAAGTCGTTCTATATTGGCATTTAGTAATGCAATTTGTGTATTGCTTACCACCAATTGGTAATACACTTTTTCAACATTGGCTTTTATGGCTTCTTCGGTTACTTCTATGTTTTTCGTTTGAAAATCAATAGAGGCTTTCCTTGCTTGAAGCCCTACAAACACTTGTCCATCAAATAGTAATTGTTGCAAAGAAGCACTAGCACTTGCACTATATTTTAGTCCAAATTGAACAGGAATATATGTGCCAGGGGCGCCTCCAAAGCTTGCACCCGGTATTACTTGGGTAGGAATGTCAAAATATTCTGTCATACCTGCATTTCCTGAAATAGAAGGGAGTGCTGCTGCAGTAACACCCCTGTTTTGTTGCCGCTGAATTTGCAAATTCAGTAGTGCATTTTTTACTTGTGTGTTGTTCTTTTTTGCATAATCAATAGCTTGTTGGAGTGTAAACCCAACCGTAGCCGTTGTTTTTTGTGCCATCAAATCTTTTGTAGCCATCAGGGCAACAACTAGAAATGTAGCATACATCAATTGTTTTTTTACCATAGTAGTTATTTTATTTATTGAGAAATATGAATACTTATTTTTTTAATTCACCACATAGGCACATAGACACATAGGTATTTAATAACTGTATGTGTATTTGAAATTTTAAAATCAATTCTATTTCAAAACGTCGACGATTCATACAATCAATTATTTTAATTAAAACCTATCCTCTTTTTATGTGATCTATTTTTCCTTTCTTAATCCTATTATTCAATGTGACTATATGCCTATGTGGTTGAAATTCTATTTTATTCTTTCTTTTTTATACTCATCAATCAATTCTTTTCCTTGTGGCGTTACCAAGCCATGCAAAAAATTATCTGTAATCTCCATGCACAATGTGGCTAATGAATATTTACCTAGCGGAAAATAGGTGGTATTGAAAATCATAAACATGGTGCCTATTCTATATTTTGCTACAATATCTGTATTGATATTGAGCCTATAGTTGCCCTCGGCAATGCCTTTTTCTAAATTGTTTTTTATTATGCCATACAAAAACAAATTGTGGTGTTCCGTAAATTTTAAGAAGGAATTTGGGTGAAATTTTTCCAAATCATACAATATGGATGGATTGAATCCGGCAAACATTCCTTCTAAATAATCCATTGTTAGGAATATCTCATGCACTGCATTTTTGCAACCTTGTTGGGTGCTGGTGCATTGGCATTCCTTTTCATTCATTTCAATATTTAGTACACCATCTACTAGGGCATCTTTATCCTTATAATAATGGTAAATGGTTTTTTTAGACATTCCTAGTTGACTGGCAATTTCATCCATACTCACGCTTCTAATGCCAAAGCGCATAAAAAGCTCGTGTGCCTTCTTTACAATTCTTTCCTCTGTAGTCATACTTATAAAAGTCGGCGGCGAAACTATGGAAACTTTTTATGAAACGAGCGTTTCCATGAAAAAAAATATTTATTTTGTTATAGCGATTGGTGATTTTACGTTTAGAAAAATAATTTTTTGGGGTGAAGAACTTTATGGTTTTATTAAAGTTTGGTGATAAAACATTTAGAAAAACATTCCTTTTTCTTCCACAAGCCAATCATTTTTTTTGGCTAGTATCATCATTTGATGCCGAATTCATCCCCCTAAAAGTTTTTTAATATCTACCCACCGCATATTTTTTTTACCACATAGGCAGATAGACACATAGATAAAAAGAAAAAGAAATTCATGAAATAGAAAAAAAGACAATATAGAACACATAGAAATGCTTCAACAAATTAATAATCAGCTTTAAATAAATAATAGTTCTACATAATGAAATAGACCCGATTTTAAAATTGAAATAGTAATCAATAATTAATACAACTATGTGTCTATGTGCCTATGTGGTGAGTAGTACCATTTTTTTATTTGGTGATTAATGTATTACCCGAAGGGGAAAAAATAAACTTTTAAAAAAACTAACTCAGGTAAAATACGAAAGAGCAAAACGGGAAGCAGAAAAGGTTTTTTTGTTTTGAATTAAGGGGAAAGCATTTGTTATTGGATGGTGATTAATAGAAATTGAAATCAAAATATTGGAAGAATAAAGCCAAATAATTTCTCCAAAAAGCCTCTTTTTCCTAGAATCATCCAAACCGCTTCGATAATGACAAATTGTCTTCTTTTGATGATTTTGAGTGCTTCTACACTCAATAAATCGGTAAAAATGTCCATCGGAATAGTCAAAACGTTTATCGGAATAACCAGAATGGTTATCGGAATAATTAAACCCAATATAGGAATAACCCAAATTGATGTAGGAATAATAGGAGTAATTATAGGAATACTTTAAATGAAGATTGGAGTATTTGGAATGTGCATAGGAGTAATCAAAATGAAGATTGAAGTACTTCGATAGCTAGCATGAAAAAAACTAGAAACAAAAACAATAATATTGATATAAATACAATAATTATGAAGTGAAAAACGTTTATTTTAAACTAACTAATAAATTTTTTTTGCTGATTAAATGTGGTTTACTATTTTGCAAACCGAAATGTTTATAAACAATTAAAAAAATAAAATTATGTCAGATAACATTCAAATAAAATTAGACTTCAGCGTGACCATTGATGAACTAATTAACCTAAGTTATGAAAAGGAAACTTACTTCAAAAGAGACACCACTGAACTTGCCGTAAGGGGTATAACTGATGCAAGAATTGATGGATTGAAAAAATTGCGTGGTAATCTTCAAGCAATACCCACTGACGCAACAATGCGGGCATTAGTTACCAAACAAGTGGAAGAAAAAGATGCAAAAGCAACTGTTCTTAAAAATAACTTGAGTGAAATTGTAGGTATTGCTAGGATTGGCTTGAAAAACAAACCTGCTGATTTTAAATCATTTGGCGATGTAGAGTTTTCTACAATGAGTGCAGAAGAGCTTTGTACTCGCTCCATTATTGTTGCATCAAGGGCAACTGCTTATTTAACCGAATTGACTCCTTTGGGGTTAACAGATGCCATGATAAAATCCCTTGCAAGCCAAAAAACAGAAGTTGAAAATGGTTTTTCTTTAGTAAATACTGCTGAAAGCAATAGAATTACCACCACCAACCAAAGGCATGTGGCTGCCAATGCACTTTATAATGAACTGAACCTTATGTGCCAAACTGGGCAAGTGTATTATGCGGAAAGAAATCCACTAAAAGCAGATGATTATGTAATTTATGAATTGCCTAATAATGTACAACAACGTACTGGCGATGTGAAAGTAGAAGAAACAGTTTATAGAGAGATAAGCAGTTTGAATGAAAAGAGTTTATTTAGATTGCAAGTGCGCAACGGCACTAGCCTAGTGTTTTATTTCAGCAACAAAGCAGGAGGGGCAATAACTTCTAAAAGTGTAGAAGTGAAAACAAATACGGGCAGTTTTGCTGAATATTCCATAGCAGTGCTTGGTTATGATAAAGCAAGTGGCAATGTTTATTTTAATATACAAAACCCAAGCACCACCGATATTGCTAGTTATAAAATACAAATAGTAGGGTAGGGAATTTCTTTAAAAATTATACCCAAATAATTAATTCTCTATAATTGGATGGAGAGAAAAACGATGCAGCGCAATTCTTTACATAAACATAGATCTATTTGAATTCTTTGACCCCCTATACAAATATGCATATACAAAAAGTGCGGCTAACACTTTACTAAAAAAGGCTACAGAGTGCTCTAAACTGGTTAAAGTGGAGCAAAAAAATAAATAGTAAAACAAATGAAAAAAATTTTATCAATCCTTACAGTAGCGGGTTTAATAGCTACTACAATTAATGTTTCAGCACAAAAAGGCGAACAAAAATTTAAACTTGGTGCAAAAGCTGGTCTAAACTTGGCAAACATTAAGGAAACCGGTACTGGTGCTGGTTCATTCAAATCTATTACTGGTTTTATTGTTGGTGGTTTTGCTGCAATTCCTGTTTCTAGTAGTTTCGCTATTCAACCAGAATTGTTATATGGTCAATATGGAGCAAAGTCAGACGCTTTAGGTATTTCCATAGATTTAAAAACCTCTTATTTGTCAGTACCATTATTGGCAAAATACAGTTTTAAAGAAACAGGATTCTCATTATTAGCAGGACCTCAAATTGGTGTTTTACTTTCAGCTAAAACATTAGGTGTAGATGTAAAAAGCAGCTTCCAAGGATCAGATGTAAGTGGTGTATTTGGGGCAGAATATGAATTAAAAAATGGGTTGTCAATTGCTGCAAGATATCAATTAGGAGTATCTAATATTGAAAAATCTACAGTAGGAAGCGATACAAAAGCTAAAAACAATGCATTTCAGTTTACTGTAGGTTATGCTTTTTTAAAGTAATCTATGAACGAATAGTTTTATTAAACAAGTATAGGGGAAAGTTTAATATTCACAATTTGTTAAACCCGTTAAGTGATAATAGCTTAACGGGTTTTTGTTTTTAGGGTTATTGGTGTAAATTAAATAACAACAAAGAGATATGTGGTTGTTCTTTAAATAATTATTAAATCACAGCTAAAATATTAACCCCTTACTTTTGTTGCGTTAACTTAATTTTTAATAAATAAATAGATACGTATGTCATTTACATTGCCTTCTTTACCTTATGCTCATGAGGCTTTAGAGCCTTTTATTGATGTTACTACCATGCAAATTCACCATGGAAAACATCATCAAGCTTATGTTGATAATTTAAACAAAGCCATTGCTGGTACTCCTAACGAAGGAAAAACGATAGAAGAGTTGGTAGCTGTTGCAGGTACAATTTCTCCTGCTGTTCGCAACAACGGTGGCGGACATTGGAATCACACATTTTTTTGGGAAAGCTTAGCACCTGCTCAAAGTGGAGCACCTACTGGCGAATTAGCAGAAGCCATTACTGCTGCTTTCGGAAGTTTTGATGCATTTAAAGAAAAATTTGCTGCTGCTGGTGCTACTCGTTTTGGTAGCGGATGGGCATGGCTAATAGTTAAAGACGGAAAATTAGAAGTAAGTTCTACTCCAAATCAAGACAACCCATTGATGGATGTTGCGGAAATAAAAGGAACGCCAATTTTAGGTATTGATGTATGGGAACATGCTTATTACCTTAAATACCAAAACCGTCGTCCTGAATACTTAGGGGCTATTTGGAACGTAGTAAATTGGAACAAAGTTTCTGAAAGATATGTATCAGCTAAGTAATTAGCATTGATTAAAACAAAAGCCGTCTTAAACAATCTTTCATGTTTAAGACGGCTTTTTTATTGGGTAAAAATCTCTAATATCCCTTTAGAATGATATCTAAATAAAATAATTACGGTTCAATTCTAAACCAATCATAATCAGCATAGCCTGTTTCATAGGTTTTGCCATGTCTGATTGCAAACAAACCTACTTTGCTACCCACCCATTTGCCTTTTTTCGCTGAAAAAGGTTCACCTATTTGCTTAAAATCTTTTCCATCTAAGCTATAACTAAACGTGCAAAGCGCATTGCCAAAAGTAGCGTTCTCTGCTTTGTTATAAGTAGAAAAATTAGGGTCTGTGGGCAATATGTTTTTAACTGATACTTTAAAATATACCGTACTTGCCGCAACTGGAATGGTTTCTAGTTTTCTCTCAGCACTACCATGTTCAGCATCAATACAAATGGTTTGACCAATTACCAACCCTTTAGGCGTTTGTTTTAAAGAAATGTATGCATAATCAATTCCACTAACTATTAAACCTGTTTCCTCGTCATCGGTTCTTGGAGTGAAAGTGCATTTAGTAGTTGCAGAAAAGTTAGGAGCAGGAAATTTTTGAGTAAGCAGATTGGGAACAGTCCATAAATTAACAGTTTTATCTGGAACAGGAACATTAAACAAACGTAAAAAACCATAGCTAGTGCCAGCAGGAAATGCAAAATTGTTTTGAACATTTGCATCCCATTGCCATTGAAGTCCTATTTTCTGGCTATTAAATTCATCAGATTCTTGAGGGGTTTCTTTAGGAAAAGTTTTACCAACATTTGGCTTTTTAAAAGTTGCAACAGGTTCTCCAATTCCATTTCCATCAATATCAATACCTATAAAAGGCCAGTCATTTATCCATTTCATTGGTTCTAAATGTGCAATTCTACCATAAGCATCTTTGTCTTGGAAATGAATAAACCAGCTTTCTCCACTAGGTGTTTCTACCCAGCCACCTTGGTGCGGCCCATTCGTTGAAGAAACAGCCCCTTTTTCCAACACAATTTTATCTTCATAAGGGCCATAAATGTTTTTACTTCTCAAAGCCACTTGCCAGCCCGTACCAACACCACCTGCGGGCGCAAGAATATAGTAATAGCCATTTCTTTTATACATCTTAGGACCCTCAATAGTAGGGTGTTTGGCATGTCCATCAAAAATGAGCGTGCCATTATCTAATAAATGCATTCCATCAGCGCTCATTTCGCTAAGAATTAATGAACTCTTAATGCCTGCACGACTACCCGCCAAACCATTTACCAAGTAAGCTTTACCATTATCATCCCAATAAGGGCAAGGGTCAATCCAACCTTTTGCTTTTTTTACTAGATATGGCTCGCTCCAAGGACCATCAATGTTTTTAGCTTTTACCATATAAATTCCTAAATCAGGATCAGGATAATAAATGTAAAATTCACCATTATGATAGCGAATGGCAGGCGCCCAAACACCACCACCATGCTGAACAGAATCATACCTTTCAAAAGGAGGTTGTTTTAAAAATACATTGGCAATAATTGTCCAATTTACCAAATCATAAGAATGTAAAATAGGAAGCCCTGGTACATAATTAAAGCTAGAGGCAGTTAAGTAATAATCATTCCCAACCCTAATTACATCAGGGTCGGAATAATCTGCATGAATTATTGGATTTTTGTATGTACCATCGCCATTATCAGGCACCCATACTTTGGAAAAAGAGCCATTTGATTTAAAAGGTTCTTGGATTAATTTAGATTTTACTGATTGAGCAAATACGATAGTAGTTGCCATGAATAAATAAGTAAATAAAAATGTTACTTTCATATAGAAGCTTTTTTGAATAAAATTTGTGCAATAGTATATTCAATGTTGTTAAAAATCATGTGTGCTGTGCTTATACTATTGTTCCAGCGTTTCAATAAAGTATTTATAAGTGCCCCCTGCTTGTTAGAAGATACTTTTCTCCACATAATTAAATGTGGATTAGTACTAACCTTTATTTTTACTATTTTTACGACATGGATTTTATTCAACTAGATTTATTTGGCAATCAAGTAGCAGTTGTTTCTAGTTCTAAAAAAGTAGAAAACAATGAAGAACAATTGCACAAGCAAGAACAATCAGTTCTTGAAACCAATGAAAAGCTTGGTATTAATAATTCAGACAATGATGTTAATTCTTCAATTAGTACAGTTCAAGAATCTGATAGTAATCAATACAATGCACAGCCATTAAACAATGAAAGTGGGAGTGAAGAAAAAAGTTTATCCACAGAAGAATCATCAAACACATTCATTTATAGCGACCAAACAATTAGAGTAAAAATTAAGGCAAAGCAGCCTTTAATAAATGAAAAAGATAAGCCTACAGAAACCATTGTAGAAAAAGAATCTCAAGTTGCTCAACCGCAATTGCTAGTTAAAAAAAAGAGGAAAACCAAAAAGGAATTAGAAGAAGAACGTAAACTAATAAAGCTTCCTGATGATGAAACATTAAAACAAAAGCTGTATTATAGTATAATAGAGGTTGCCAAATTATTTCAAGTATCAACCACACAAATACGCTCATTAGAAAACAAGTTTGATATCCTCAAACCGAAAAAATATAATAACAAAACAAGTTTGTATCGTTTTGAAGACATTAAAAATGTAGAATTGATATTGCATTTATTAAAGGATAGAAAATTTAGCATAGAAGGGGCTAAAGAATATTTAAAGTACAACAAACAGAAGGCGGATGTTCATTTTGAATTAACCCAAACTTTATTAAAATTTCGTTCATTTTTGTTAGAAATGAAATCAAACTTAGGAATATGATAAATAAAAGAATTTTAACAGTAATCACACTTTTTGTAATAGTATCAAGTGCTTGTACAAGTTCACATAAAAGTATGAGGGTTAACTATGAAACTTTGCGATATAAAGACCGAAAAATGTTAAAGGGGGTAATTAATCGATCTATATTAGAAAAAGACACAGCCTTTTCATGGTTTACAGAAAATAAAAAATATGGAACGCCCGATGCTGCTGCAGTAAAGAATTTCGCGTTGTTAAAAAATGATTTTTCAATTATAGCTTTTGGAGGCACTTGGTGTGAGGATACACAAAACCTTTTACCAAGATTTTATCAGTTAATAGATGCAAGTGGTTTTCCTGAAAAGCAAGTAACGCTAATTGCAGTAGATAGACAAAAGAAAACCATCAATCATCTAGATTCAATTTACAAGATTACTAATGTGCCCACTTTTATTGTGATTCATAATGGTAAAGAAATAGGCAGGGTAGTAGAATACGGCACAAAAGGAGATGTAACCAAAGAATTGGGTGAGATGGTAAGCTTTCTTCTAGAAAAATAATTTTTCTTAACTAATCCACAAACTAGTGAGGCTTATACTTAGCTTCTTGAAAAATTTGCTTTGAAGGGGTTTGAATAAGTTGCTGTAGAGAAGTTTTATTGTGTAACTCCATCCATTTTTTTACTATCTGCCAGCCAACAAACAATCCAATATTTCCTGGCGAATCAGTGCCTAGTTCAGAAGTGTTTGGGCCATCGCTAACATAAGTGTTAATCATACTTGGGTCGTTCTGGAACAACAAATCAGCTTGTACAAAATATGCCCAAATGTTTTGTTCGCTCTTATAACATGTTTTAAGTTGGTTGGTAGTATATCCTATTTTCAAAGAGTCGTCTGTATAAGGCAAAAAAGCATCTAGAATATACATTCGTTTTCCTTCATCAATCATTTTTTCAATTAGTTGTCCTCCATTTTGATGTTTATCTTGAAAATTTGAAAACAAATCATCTATAATGTTTTTCATGGAATTAACCGGAATGTATGCGGGCTCAAATTTTCTAGAAATATATGATGGATACATGTTTTGTACTTCATCAGTTTGGTATACCGAAAAGTCTTTTCCCATATATAATTGTAAACCAATTGCAAGGCCATTATTAGGTGTAAGTATTCCTGCATAACTATTAAGAGGGCCAATAAAAGTAATTATCCTAGTAGGTAAAGGATATGCAGGAAAGTAATAATGCACATATTTCAACCCTTGTTTTATTGCATTTTCGTTTGATGTAAAGTCTTTGAATTTAATTGAAGAAGCATCGTAGATAACTTTATATGTTTTTAAAAATAATTTAGCATCCTTAGCTACACTATCTGGTGGAGTACCAAGAATATTAAAGAAGAAATCTTGAGAAAACCCTTTGTGTTTTTCATACAAATTTTGTAAGCCAATGTCTAAATGTGTTGTATCAAGAACAAAAAAATCCTTTTCATATCGAATGGTTTGAATATCTACTTTTATGGATGACACATCTGGAACATTTTTTTTATTACTACATGCTAGTAATGCAAGCAAAATCCATATAAATACTAATTTTTTCATGGCACGAATTAAATTAAAACTTAATAAAGAGAAAGAGAATTTTGTAAATGTCAATAGAATAATATCAAATGATATCGGTATTAGTCCTAAATCAAGTAATATTTTAAGTTAACACACTTAAAATCATCAAAACTCTACACTTTTAAATCAAACTTTCACCAATCTTTGTAATCTGTTAATTTTTTTAATAATTATATATTCAGATTATAACAAAAATTGTATTAACATATTTTGATTTAATTTAATAAAGAAAAATGAATTACTAAACACTCAATCAACAAAAATGCTTCCTCAAAAAAAAGAACTCAACTTATTACTAATTGAAGACAATCTGGGCGATGCTATACTTTTAAGGGAATATTTAGAAGATATTAAGCTAATAATTCGCACAACATTAGTAGACAATTTTGCTAAAGCGAAAGAAAAATTGGAATTATCTAACTCATATGATGCAATTTTTTTAGATCTTTCTTTGCCAGATAAGGACGGAGAAAGTTTGGTAATCGAAATTGTTCAGTTAGCTAGAGTAATACCCGTAATTGTACTTACAGGTTATGGCAATTTGGAATTTAGTATTAAAACACTCACTTTAGGAGCTTCAGACTATCTTGTTAAAGATGAGTTGAATGCAGCACAACTAAGTAAAAGCATCTTATATAGTATAGAACGTAAGAAAATTGAACAAAAATTATCTGTTAGTAACGAGCGGTATGAAATATTAGCAAAAGCAACAAGCGATACCATTTGGGATTGGAATATTGTTGACAAAACAATCGTTTCTAATCAAGGAATAAGTAGGGTATTTGGGTATGAGGAAACGAATAGACTGCAATCTGAAAAATGGTGGCGGAGTAAAATTCATCCTCAAGATTTTAAGAAGGTAATTCATGCTTTAAATAATAATTTTAAACAAGGGATTTCTATTATAAAATTAGAATATCGCTTTCGCTGTGCGGATGGTTCTTTTAAATATGTGTTAGACAGGGCATTTGTAGTAATGGATAGGAACCGTAAACCAATAAGAATGATTGGTGCTATGCAAGATGTTACTGGTAGAAAAGAAGAAGAATTGCGCCTTAGATTATTGGAGTCAGTAATAACTCAAACTACCGAAGCTGTTCTAATCACAGATGCCAAACCTTTAGAGCAAGGCAAACAATCAATTGTTTATGTAAACAATGCATTTACTGCCCAAACAGGATATACCTTGGAAGAAATAAAAGGGAAATCCCCACTAATCCTACATGGGGAATTAACCAATTTAGAAGAAGTAAATAAACTAAGAACAGCTTTGGAAAACTTCGAATGCTGCTCTATCGAAATTGTAAATTATAAAAAAACGGGAGAACCATTTTGGATAAATATAGCTGTTGCCCCAGTAGCAGATAACAAAGGAAGATATACACATTGGATATCTATTCAAAGAGATATTACTATCACTAAGCAATATTTACAATCAATAGAAGAACAGAATAAGAAACTTAAAGAGATTGCTTGGACGCAATCCCATGTAGTTAGGGCGCCCGTAGCTAGAATTATGGGATTGGTTAATATGATAACTGATAAAATTCCTACTGATCAATTAACTACTGATCAATTAATCCAAAATATATCAGATTCTGCGAATGAACTTGATTTGATTATCCGTGAAATCGTTAGAAAAACAGAAAAAGTTTCAATTGAAATGCCATGAAAAATCTAATCACGCTTATTGTTGATGACGATATTTCCATTCAAATGCTTCATAAGGTAATGGTTGGAAAAAGCAATATCAGTAATCAACCACTCATTTTTGGAAATGGTCAACTTGCTTTAGATTACTTAAAAGAAAAGAACATTAGCCAACAGCAATACCTTGTTTTATTGGATATTAACATGCCAGTTCTTAATGGATGGGGGTTTTTAGATGCTATTCAGCATTCTGCTATTGAAAACCAACTTCTGATTGTTATCGTTTCTTCATCAGTTGATGGAAGAGATAAAGTAAAAGCAAGCAGTTATAAACAAATAATAGAATTTTTGGAAAAACCTTTAAAAATTGATGGTTGTAATGCTATTAAATCGCTTCCAGAGGTTGCATCATTTTTTAGCTAGCACATCGTTTTTCTTTTGTTTTCTACTTTCTTTTTGAAATGTGCATAAAACTGTGGATATTTTAATATCATTCCCCTACATTTGCCGTCCTTTCACAAAAAGTAGTGATGGTGACTACTTGTTTAACGGAAAAATTATTGTTAGGTTAGTAAAAATTTAAAAAATGAAACAGACATTCCAACCTCATAAAAAGCGTCGTAAAACCGTACACGGTTTTCGTAAACGCATGCAATCAGCTAATGGACGTAAAGTATTAGCAAGCCGTAGAGCTAAGGGTCGTAAAAAACTTACTGTATCTAGCGAGAAAGGATTAAAATAATTCAACTAGTTTATTTACAAATGATAATCAAAGACTGTTTCTGTAAATGGAAACAGTCTTTTTTTGTTTAAATTATATGAAACACCTTACTAATATTAATATATTATCATTAGCATCTATTTTTTTTGACAGATAATCTATCATATAATTTTAATAAAAACGAAAAACTAAAAAGCCGAAAGCTTACAGAACTATTATTTACGAAAGGTGATACATTCTTAGTCTTTCCAGTTAAAGTGGTTTATTTAATAGCAAAAGAACAGCAGGATTATCCCATTAAAATTGGTGTAACCACAAGTATTAAAAAATTTAAGAAGGCGGTAGATAGAAATAGAATTAAAAGAATATTAAAAGAGCAATATCGCCTTAGCAAACATCCATTACATAAATTTGTAGCTGAAAAAAAATTGAATGTAATTGTATTTTTTATGTTTATTGATAAGGCACTTCCTTCCAAAGGTTTACTAGATAAAAAAATCCCAATTATTATTGATAAATTGATAATGGCAATTGATGAAAAAATTAGCACAGCTTTGTAATTGGATATTAATAGCTTTAATCAAAGGTTATCAAAACATTATTTCTCCAATGTTAGGAACCAAGTGTCGCTATACACCTTCCTGCTCTCAATATGCAATTGAAGCTATAAAAAAATATGGCCCTTTTATTGGTAGTTGGTATGGATTGAAAAGAATCGGCAGTTGCCATCCTTGGGGTGGGCAAGGCTATGACCCAATTCCATAGATTCTTTTCAAACTTTGTAAATTGGTTATAAGTGATTATCAAAAATTAGATAATTATTACAAGATTGTATCTTCAAGCGTCCTTTACAATTAATATTCTGAATAGATTCAAGCCTGTATTAGAAATGAGGTTCATAACTATGTGTTGAAAAACTAAAAGAATCTGTAAACGTTGCCGCTAATAATTGTACGCTTTATCTTAAACTATAGTTATTTTGATTTATCAGTTATCAAAATTTTCTACTAAATGAATAAAATAACGGTTCTTGCATTTTCTTTCTTTTATATCATTTCTTCTATAAAAGCCGAAGTAAAACCCAATAATCTTTTTTGTAACAATATGGTACTGCAAAGGAATATTGTTGTGCCAATTTGGGGTACTGGAACAGATGGGGAAACGGTTTCCATAAATTTTGCTGGGCAATCTGTAAAAACAGTTGTAAAAGATGGCAAATGGATGGCAAAACTGCAACCACTAAAAGCAGGCGGGCCTTTTACTATGATAATCAAAGGCAGCAATACTGTAACTATTGAAAATATTTTGGTGGGAGAAGTTTGGATTTGTAGTGGCCAAAGCAATATGGAGCGACAACTAGGCCCAAGAAAAGGGCAGCCGCTCATTCAAAATTGGGAGGCCGAAGCTGCAGATGGTATGCATTATCCTGAAATAAGGGAGTTTGCAGCAGTACAAAACACCTCCGAAGTAGAACTAACTAATGTAGAAGGTAAATGGACAATTTGTGATTCTGTTACTTGTAAAGATTTCTCGGCTGTGGGATATTTCTTTGCTAAGTCCTTATACTTAAAATTGAAAATCCCTATCGGTATTATCCATTCGTCAAAAGGCGGCACTGCTGTAAACAAATGGTTAAGCCGTGCTGCTACAGAAGCCAATCCAGAATTAAAAAGTATTATCGCAGGGTATGAGGGTATGGTAAAACGCTACCCCAAACAACTAGAAGAATATAACAAAAACGAACCTGCCCTATTAGCAAAATATAATGAAGAAGTAAAAGCAGCCAAATTGGCCAATCTTCCTCGTCCAAGAAAACCCTCTCCACCAGTAGAACCAGCCAAATCGGGCAATTGCGGAGGATTGTTTCATGCGATGATTGCCCCGATTATACCTTATGGAATAAAAGGGGTTTTGTGGTACCAAGGTGAAGCAGATAGCCATAACCCTAACATGTATTTTCCTACATTCACCACCCTTATTGGAGATTGGCGCAAGCGGTGGGCAGAAGGTGATTTTCCCTTTCTGTTTGTGCAAACTGCCCCCAATGAAAAAAACGCTCCAGAAGTAAGGGAAGCTCAGGTAAAAGCTTTTCAAAATACACCTAACACGGCTATGGTGGTGATTACAGATTGTGTAGATTCAACTTTCGATAGACACCCTCCTTTTAAAAAACCAGTTGGTGATCGATTGGCACTTGCTGCAAGAGCCGTTGCCTACCAAGAAAAGTTGGTATTTATGGGGCCTATTTTCCAAGCAATTAAAATAGAGGGAGAGAAAGCAGTGATTAGCTTCACAAATGCTGAAAACGGCTTGATGGTAAAAGATGGGGCATTAATAGGATTTTCAATTGCAGGAAAGGATAAAAAGTTTGTTAAAGCATCAGCAGGAGTTAAAGGAAAAACAGTGATGATTTCAGCAAAAGAAATAGAGCAACCTGCATACGTACGTTTTGGTTTTGATTCAAAGCCAGTTACCAATTTATATAATAAGGAAGGATTACCCGCGTCTCCATTTAGAACAGATACAGACTAGTTATAGGTTCTAAGTTGTAGGTTTTAGATATGAACCAGTAATAATACTGACTATTATATGTTTAATTGATGCTTTCAACAGTACTATTAAACAATTCTTTTAAATGATTACTATATGAAAAATAAGTGTTTCTCCATTTTAATTGGAGCCTTTCTATTTATGCAAACATCCTTTTGTATTGCCCAAACCAATGTTTCTAAGGAAGAAAAAATGAAATGGTGGCGTGAAGCCCGTTTTGGTATGTTTATCCATTGGGGGGTGTATGCCCAACTAGCGGGAGTTTACCAAGGCCATGAACAACAAAGAGGTGGTGCAGAATGGATCATGAATCGAATGAAAATACCTGTTACTGAGTACCAAGCGGTAGCAAAACAATTTAATCCGGTGAAGTTTAATGCCGATGAATGGGTGAAATCTGCCAAAGATGCTGGCATGAAATACATTGTTATCACCGCCAAACACCATGATGGCTTTGCATTGTTTTCTTCTAAAGCAAGTAAATGGAATATTGTAGATGCCACACCTTATGGAAAAGATGTATTGAATGCATTGGCTGCTGCTTGTAAAAAACAAGGGGTGAAATTGGGGTTCTATTATTCTCATGCGCAAGATTGGAACAATCCGGGTGGATCTGCTGCAAGAAAAGCGGTTAGTGAAGGTTGGGCAAACCCCGATAGTGCATCAATAGACGCCTATACCAAATCGCACAATGGACATTGGGATTCGCTACAAACCACCGCAAGCTTTGATCAATACATAGATAAAGTATCGGTGCCTCAGGTGAAAGAATTGCTAACAAACTATGGAGAGGTGGCAGTTTTATGGTGGGATACACCAACCAATATGACTGATTCCGCAGCACTTAAACTGCAAACTCTTTTAAAAATTCAACCTAAAATCATCACGAACGACCGCTTAAAAAGACCAAATTTTTCTGGAGATACCAAGTCACCCGAACAAAAAATACCTACCCAAGCAGAGTTGGATGGGCAAGACTGGGAAACCTGCATGACTATGAATGGTACTTGGGGCTTTAGAACATCAGACCATAAATGGAAATCATCGGAAGTGCTCATTCGTAACTTATGTGATATTGCTTCTAAAGGAGGTAACTATTTACTAAACATTGGGCCTAAACCCGATGGTGCATTTCCCCAAGAAAGTATCGACCGATTAAAGGATATCGGCGCTTGGATGAAGGTAAATGGAGCAGCTATTTATGCTACCACAGGAAGTCCATTATTGCCAATTCCATGGGGAAGATGTACCCAAAAAGTAGTGGGGGGCAACACTACTTTGTATTTCTCGGTTTTTGACTGGCCAAAAGATGGCAAACTAGTAATTAGTGGGTTGAAAAATGAAGTATTGAATGCTACTTATTTGGCGGAAGGGAAATCTATTATTACTGCTGTACAAAATGAACAAGTAGTACTTCAAGTGGCTGATAAACCCCTTGATGCCATTGCAACTGTTATTAAACTGGAAGTGAAAGGCACTTTGGAGAATCAAAATTTAATTGGGAAGAAACAGATGAAATCTGGAGCATTAGATTAATGTTTGGAGGTAATAGGTTGGAGGTAAAAAGTTTTAAGTAATTGGTTGCACGTTTTAAGATTTATGTGAAGGGAAAACTACTTCCCGTTACAGAATTAAATAGTGTCAACATCACTTTTTTAAAAATGATTAGAAGAAGGTTAAATTTCAAATTATTATTAGCATCTGTTGCTTTCGGAGTGCTCAGTGCTGCTGCTCAGGATAACGGGCAAGAAGACAAGAAAATGTATAATGACTTAAAAGCCCAAGACGATTTGCTGATAAAAGATGCCATTAATGGATGGTGGACAGCATCAATGCGCAATCACGACAAACGTATTCAATGGTGGAAGGATGCCAAGTTTGGCATGTTTATCCATTGGGGGGTGTACTCGCTACCGGGCGGATACTGGAAAGGAGAAAAAGTATTGGGTTATTCAGAACATTTGATGCGTATTAAAAAAATACCTCGGGCAGAATATCTAACGCTTTCACATTCATTTAACCCTACCAAGTTTAATGCCGACACATGGGTAAAAACAGCTAAAGATGCTGGGATGAATTACCTCATCATCACTGCCAAGCACCACGATGGATTTGCGATGTATGACTCCAAAGTGTCTGACTTCAACGTTGTGGAGCAGTCGGCGTGGAAGCATGACCCCATGAAAGACCTATCCATTGCTTGCAAAAAATATGGAGTTCATTTTGGGTTTTATTATTCCCATGCGTTTGATTGGGAACATCCAGATGCGCCTGGCAATTCATGGGACTATAAATACAATGGCGGCGATTTACAAAATGGCGTTAAGTTAGATGCTACCGTACTTGCTAAAAGAAGAAAGTATGTAGATGAAAAATCGATCCCTCAAATTAAAGAACTTATCTTAAACTATCATCCAGAGATTCTTTGGTTTGATACTCCACAAAAACTTCCTTTTTCTGAAAACCTCAGAATACTAAAAGCCATTAGAGAGATTGATACCAATGTGGTGATAAATGGTCGTTTAGCAAGAGGTGGAAAATCAGTTTTTGGAGATTATAGGAATACAGGTGATCGGCCTGCTGAATTCTATCCAGTAACTGAAGATTGGGAAGCCATCCCTACTACCAATGAATCGTATGGGTATTCCCAACACGATAGTTCACATAAATCAGTACAATTTTTTGTTCAATTATTGGCCAAAGCAGCATCTCGTGGGGGCAATTTGTTGCTAAACGTTGGCCCAAAAGGAGATGGTTTAATGGATGCGAGAGACTTGAAAATTCTAAATGGACTTAGCAAATGGGTTGCTACCAACAAACAAGCCATCTATAAAACAGCCGCAACGCCTTTAGCATTTCAAAATTTTGGTGTTACCACTTATGCCGATAACAAGTTGTATCTACATGTTTTCAACTGGCCAACAGATGGTAAGTTGGTGCTTGGTGGACTCAAAAGCAGCTATGGGAAAGTGTATTATTTGGCAGATGCAGCTAAAAAATCATTAGCCACTACCCTAATGAATAAAGAAGACTTGCAAATTAATGTGGGCAAACAAATGCCAGATACGCTCAATACCGTAATTGTGGTAGAAACCAAAGCCCCAATTGTTGCAGATAGTGTACGATTAATTACCCCAAACTGCCTTACTCGTTTATTGGCTTTTGATGCTGAACTTCACGGAAAAGGCATGAATTATGGTGATGGCAAAAGGGATAAATTTTATGTAGAAAATTGGAAAAACAACAGTCAATGGCTTAGTTGGAATGCCAGAAACAATGCTAAGGCAAGCTATAAAGTAATTATTAGATTCATAACCAATCAAGATTGCGAAGGTGCTTATACCCTTACGATTGGTAGTACCAGCCTTAAAGGAATGGTGACAAAAGGGGATAAAAATGGCGAAGTAGCCACCCAAGATTTGGGCTTGGTTACCCTACCCAACGACCCTTTTTCGATTCAATTGAAGGCGGAGGACATTAAAGGAAAGGAATTGATGAAAATTTTGGAGATTCAATTAATACCTAATAATTATAAATAAACTAAACTTGAATATGATTAAATCTTGTTCCCTATTGAGTATGCTTTTTTTAAGCTTATTGTTGCATTCACAATCAGTAAATATTAAAAGTGTTTTTGCAGATGCAGAAAAACAAACAGAAGTTTTGTTAGCCGAAATTCCAAAAGTAAATGCTACAAAGCCAGCATTGGTTTCTCCTAGAACTGTTCATAATAACGAGCTTGTACTTACAACCTCTGTTCGTTGGACCAGTGGCTTTTTTCCTGGAGAACTTTGGTATTTATACGATTTTACACACAATGAAAAATGGAAAAAAGAAGCAGAAAGATATTCTGCCAACATTGAAAAAGAAAAATTTAATGGAGGAACCCATGATATGGGTTTTAAAATTTATTGTAGTTACGGCAATGGATATCGGATTACAAAAAATCCATATTTCAAGGAAGTGATTATTCAAGCTGCTAAAACCCTTTGCACAAGATTTAATCCTACTACAGGTGTTATTCGTTCATGGGATACAATGCCAAAGTGGAGCTATCCAGTTATCATAGATAATATGCTCAATCTGGAACTTTTGTTTGCAGCTACACATCTTACAGGCGATAGTTCTTTTTATAAAATAGCAGTTAGCCATGCCAATACTACTATGAAAAATCATTTTAGGAAAGATTTTAGTTGCTATCATGTAGTTGATTATGATAGTACACAACCTAATCATGTGATTAAGAAAACAACACACCAAGGATATGCAGATGAGTCTTCTTGGGCCAGAGGACAAGCTTGGGCATTATACGGCTATACAATGTGTTATAGAGAAACTAAAAACCCAGCTTATTTAAAACAGGCAGAAAACGTTGCTAACTTTATTTATAGCCACCCCAATATGCCAAAAGATTTAATTCCTTATTGGGATTTTAATGCACCTAATATCCCCAATGAACCTCGTGATGCTTCTGCAGCTGCATGTATGGCAAGTGGTTTATATGAACTTAGTGCTTATAGTACCAACAAAAAACAATACTTAGCAACAGCTAATTTGATTATGAAGAATTTGACAGAATATTATCGTTCACCAATTGGTGAAAACAAGGGCTTTATTCTCTTACATAGCACAGGTGCAAAGCCAAACAATAGCGAAGTAGATGCCCCTTTGCCTTATGCGGATTATTATTACTTAGAGGCGTTGCTTCGTAGTAAAAACTTAAAGCACATAATTAGGATATAAAAGATGAATTAGCATTAAGTAACTAATATTAAATCAACCAACAAAACCTAGAGTAAGATTAAACTATTGATGTTATCAAAGATTATAAATAAAAGGTTGCCATCTTTTAAAAGATGGCAACCTTTTTTATTGTTTAACTATTTTACCTTTCCATGTACAACTTTCTGTTTGTATAACTACAATATAGCTGCCCTGTATCAACCCGTTAACACTTGATCTAACTTGGTTAAATCCTTTATGTAGGCTTAAATTACTCCTTTTCAACACTTGACCAGCCATATTTACTATCTTCAATTGAGCTTGTTCGTCTTTGTTATGATTAAATTGAATCGTGAATTGGTCTTTTACAGGATTTGGATTAATCGTTAATTCTAAATTTTTAATGTTCAATGGTACTACTACTACTTTGCTGTAAGTGCTACTTCCATCATTGTCCACACTTTGAAGGCGATAATAGATTTGATTGGCATTTAAATGAAATGCATCCTTGTCTGTAAAACTGTATTGCTTTGTTTCTATGCTATTACCTGCAGCTTTGATAGCTCCAATAGTAGTAAAGCTTTCACCATTTGTGCTACGTTGTAAGTTGAAATGACTGGTGTTGGTTTCATTGGCAGTCAGCCAGTTAATCGCAACTGAATGTTCCCCTTCAGGAGATACGGGTATTGCTTTTGCCGTAAAGTTTGTGAGAGTAAGTGGGGTAGGTATTGAGTTAGAGTATTTCGCAACATAACTAGTATAATCAGTTGCAGTTTTAATGCTGTAAATCCCACCGGTGAATACATTTCCATTTGCATCACTAGCAAGCGCATATATTGTATTTGAAAATGTAGAAGTGTTTTTTCCACCCAACTCACTCCAACTACTACCATTCCATTTGGCTACATAATTTTTGATACTATCATTTTTAAAAAATCCTGCTACATAAACATTGGATTTCTTATCGATAGTGGCACTAAATATTTGATTGTTAAAAGTAGAATTGCCACTTCCTCCTAATTCGCTCCAACTGCTACCATTCCATTTGGCTACATACTGCTTTCCTTTGCTATTTGTAAAATTGCCTATTGCATACAAACCACCTGTAGCATCGATTATTAAATTGTTGATGGTGTTATTGAAAGTAGATTTTAATGCCCCTCCCAATTCCAAGAAACCACCACCACCCGCAGTGGAATATTTTGAAACTGTTTTGCTGTTCTCAACTACATAAATATTGTTACTTGCATCTATTGCAAATGAACCATTGTAAGTAAAAAGACCAGAATCAAGTGAACTCCAAGTAGTTCCGTTCCATTTTTTCACAAAATATTCAGTTACTGCAAACACATTGCCTTTAGTGTCAGGGGTAAGGGTAAGAATTCTTCTATTCCACACACTATCAATAGGCCAAGCCAACTCTTGCCAGCTTGTACCATTCCATTTGGCTACATAATTTTTGCCTTTGCTATTTGTAAAATAACCACCCGCATACAGGTTTCCTTTTGTATCGAAACAAATAGAATTCACCCAACCATTAAAGGTTGAATTGTTCTTTCCTCCTACTTCGCTCCAGCTAGTTCCGTTCCATTTGGCTACATAGTTCTTACCACTATCATTCGTGCCTCGTGGTGCGGCATACACAATTCCACTAGAATCGATAGTAACACTATTTATTCCCTGTGGAAAAAGCGTCAAGATGTCTTTCACGCCCAACTCGCCCCAACTATCTCCATCCCATTTATTTACAAAAAAATTGTTTACTTTATTTTTAAATAAACCAGTAGCATAAATATTTCCTGCATTATCCGAAATAATACTTTTAGTAGGAAAAAGGAAAACCCCACCCAAGCTATTCCATTTATTTCCTTTCCAAAGTCTTACATATTGCGAAGACCCAGAACCCACTCCTACACAAATATTTCCAGTAGCATCTACAGCAAGGGTATTAATTGTAACAGAGTTACTAATATTAAAATCGGTGCTGTCTTTACCACCCAATTCGCTCCAACTAATGCCATCCCATTTGGCTACATAAACTTTTCTTTTGGTGTTCATAAACATACCGCCAGCATACAAACTGCCATTTGCATCTAGTGTCATAGCACTTATTTCAGCCCTAGAGAATGGATTGTTCGCACCATTTAATGCTATCCAACTGCTACCATTCCATTTGTTTATGTACATAAAATTGCTCGCATTGGTAAAAGTGCCCGTAGCATAAACATTACCGCTTGCATCTGCACAAACTATTTTTATTGCACCATTCAATGTAGAGGTGTTTGCCCCACCAAGTTCGCTCCAATTGGTGCCATTCCATTTGGCTACATATTGTTTGCCTTTGCTATTGGTAAACCAACCTCCTGCATATAAATAACCACTACCATCTATTGTTATACTATTTATAAAACTATTTAAAGTAGAGCTATTCGTTCCGCCCAATTCGCTCCAGTTTGTGCCATCCCATTTAGCAACATAGAATTTGCCGTTGGCATTGGTAAATTGACCGGCAGCATACAAATTGCCACTTGTATCTGTAGCAATACTTGAAATGGTATTTTTAAATGGCGAGGTATTCTTACCGCCCAATTCACTCCAAATTTTCCCATCCCATTTAGCCACATAACAATTACCGCTATCGTTCTTAAACAATCCCCCAGCATAAATATTGCCTTTGGTATCTTTTGCTAGACTATTTATGTTGAGAGGAAAAGCAATATAGTTGTCATAATTTTCCAAAATACTCCACTGTGCAATAGATTGAAAAGAACCCAACAATAACAAAATAATCACTAAAATTTTGGTTGCTGATTTTGTGTAACGTGCATACAATTGTTGCATATTTTACTTTTTAAATATTTATAACTACCCCAAACGTATGGCTTGTTTATTAATTGTTGATTAAAAACCTTTTTTAATGATGATTTTGTACCATGATATTGCTATGGAATTTGTAGTAAAAGCACCTAAATACAATATTGATAAGCTTTGGAGTTGCTTTTTATACGAAATAATATTGGAACTTTCCATCTCCCCTTTAGGGGTTAGGGAAGGGGGGTGGGCTTCTCAATTTAAAATCACAAAGACCGAAATATAACAAATAGAAGCCTTTGTAAATGCTAAGCTATGCAATGTTTCAGGTTTGTAATGAAATTTATATTGCATAATCTGGGTTAAAATAATAGGGCTATTCTTACCAGAAATAGGGCTATAATTGGGTGGTTATAGGGCTATAATTGGGTGGTTATAGGGCTATAATTGGGTAGTTATAGGGCTATAGTTGGGTGGTTATAGGGCTATAATTGGGTGATTATAGGGCTATAGTTGGGTAGTTATAGGGCTATAGTTGGGTGGTTATAGGGCTATAATTGGGTGATTATAGGGCTATAGTTGGGTAGTTATAGGGCTATAGTTGGGTAGTTATAGGGCTATAATTGGGTGGTTATAGGGCTATAGTTGGGTAGTTATAGGGCTATAATTGGGTGGTTATAGGGCTATAATTGGGTGGTTATAGGGCTATAGTTTTAGAATTAACTCCTTAATAAAGACTTTTTAAACAGTGTATTTTTTAATTATTTAACCTTATAGCCCATGTCCTCGAGGCCCGTGATTGAACGTTACTACTCTACAACATTTCAAGAACCTACAAATTTTCTTTTTTGGCATTTAGTAAAAGCGAGACAGACCTGCGCTAGATGGGTATAAAGAGACTTGTAATAATGTTTTTACACTTAGATATTTGAAATTAGGCATTGGCGCAGATACGCAAATCAGAGATTTGCAAACATAATGACGTAGTTGGGAAACTATGCCAAGCGACCCTTTTCGGGAACCCTTCGCCGAAAAGAATTCTAATTGTTTAGTTTCAAAGCCTTTCTTGTTTCAGATTCCCAATCATCAAAAATATCCTTTCTATTCCCTTGAATAAGCTTTTCTGTATTTATATAAATTTTTTTTACCCAATCAAGCTTCATCTCTTCTTGTTTTTTTAAAAATGAAAGAAACGATTTCAACTCTTCATCTCCTACCTCCAATTTCGCATAAGCTGCGGAATATGATACTGCTTCGAAAAATCGAATAGTATTTTTTTTGTCCTTCTTGTAATAGTGATAAAAATCAGAAGCGTTATTTATTTTAGCGAGGAATTCCTTTTCAGATTGATTTATTATATTAGCTAAAGCTATTCCAATTTGATCTAATTGGTTCTCATCATATTCCCACCATTCGGTCTTTTTAGGTGATTTTAAGAAATTACCAAATGATAAGCCTAAATAATCCTTGGGAATATATAGAGGGAACACGAATGAACAAATTTGAAAACTAAGAGCTGAATATCCAGAACTGTTAATTGAAAATCCTTTTAAAAGGCCTTCTTTTAATTCACTATAAATCAAATTGTTTTTAAGCTGCCAATCATTTGTGGATGATAAATGCTGCTTAATGTTTTTATTAAAAAGTGATTTTATCAAATTGTTTTTCATAAACTCATCGAGATTTGTAAACACAATGACGTAGTTAGGAAGCCTCACCAAGCGAGGATGACACAGTTCAGTTTACACTCTCACCGTAATAGGAACTATATGGTTTAAAAAACAATAATTCTCGCTTTTTGATATAGCACTCCCTGATTTTAAGCATTAGATGATTCATATATCCTTCAAGTTCATGATAATGATAATACTTTTAGTACTATTACTATCAGAAGGATCAATGTTTCTAAAAAAGGGCAACACAATAGAGAGAGAATTAGATGGATGATACATTGATATTATTTTTTTTAATTTTATTGTATCACGAACAAGCGTTCTATACAAACCTCTTTTAAGAGGCAACTCTATTTTATTGTCAAAAAAAGTGTCTATAGATAAATTAACTGTTCCATTTGTTGAAGAATCATAATTAATAATAAATAAAAATGAATACGTCTTATAATCTAAAGGCACATCGAATTGACCAATTAAACTAGATTCAATTAAATATTTTATCTTCTTTTCCATAATACTGTCATTATTTGGTTTCTCTAAAGTAGGCTGACCATTTAATTCCAAGCATATAAGAAAAGATATAAAACAACTCGTAATTAAAATTAACTTTTTCATAATTTACCTCTTTCTGACTTATAATATCCTGCATTTTAATACCCCCAAACTATTCTTCCAAATACACCCTTTTTACCCTTTGGCTAATGCCCGCCATTACTTCATAGGCAATAGTATCTATCCATTTTGCTACTTGCTGAATGGGTAATTGGTTGCCAAATAGTTCTACAGAATCCCCCTCTTTCACATTGGGAATATCAGTAACATCTATCATGGCCATGTCCATACAAATATTACCAATCGTGGGTGCTTTCTTGCCATGGATAATTACTTTTCCAACGCCATTGCCTAGTTTTCGGTTATAGCCATCGGCATAGCCTATGCGAATAGTGGCTATCTTACTATCTCTATTTAATTTTCCATTTCTATTATAGCCAACAGTTTCGGTTGCTTTAACAGTTCTTATTTGGGCAATAGTGGTTTTTAATGTAGCAACAGTTTGTAGCAATAGGTTTTGCTCTTGAGCACTATCCACTCCATACAAACCTATTCCCAATCTTACCATATCGTATTGCAAATGACTATGCCTAAAAATGCCTGATGAATTGGCAATATGTTTTAAAAAGGGATAGGCTAAAGCTTGCGACAAAACAGTAGTAGCTTGTGAAAACAAACCATCTTGTTGTTGAGTAAACCCGTCTAAAGCAGGCGATTCGCTTCCTACCAAATGGCTAAATACAGATTGAACTTGCATGGTATTGTTGAACGCCAATAGTTTACCAATTGCCTCCATTTCAGTAGGTTCAAATCCTAAGCGATTCATGCCTGTATTCAGTTTTATATGCACAGGATATTTTACAATTCCTTGTTTTAATAAATACTCATGAAAAGCATGGTAAATGCTGAAAGAATAAATCTCAGGTTCTAAATTGTATTCAACTAGGGCATCAAAGCCTGCCTCATCTACATTCATTACCATGATGGGCACTTTAATATCTCCCAAACGCAAATCAACCCCTTCATCGGTATAGGCTACTGCCAAATAATCTATTTGATGAAACTGAAGTAGTCGGGCTATTTCTATGCTGCCACTTCCATAACTAAAAGCCTTCACCATTGCCATTAATTTGGTGGTAGGCAATAACTTTTGTTGGTATTGTTTTAAGTTTTGTACAACGGCACTTAAATTTATTTCAAGTACTGTTTTGTGTACTTTTTGCTCTAAGTAAGCATTTATATGTTCAAATTCAAAAGCACGGGCCCCTTTAATCAAAATGTATTCATCTTGAAAAGGTATGGCATCGTAATGACGATTAAAATTCTGCTCTAAAAACTGCTCTGTAGATTCGTAGAACTCTTGAATTGGTACATATTTATCAAAAACAAATTGCATTTTGCTGATGGTTTCCCCAATACCAATTAAGCGTTGAATGTTTCTTTGTTCTAATTCCATTGCCACCAATGAATACAATACTTCGCTGGTAAGCCCCGATTGTAAAATATCAGATAGAATGATGGTGGTTTTTTTATTGCCAGCTTGCATTTGCAAATAATCGAGCGCAATGCTTAAAGAAGACAAATCATTACTATAACTATCATTAATTACATAGCAGTTTTTTATGCCTTTATTCAGTTGCATCCGCATTTCTATTGGCTGCAATTGAAGCAATCTTTCTTGTATTTTCTCAAACGGTATTTTTAAAATAAGTAAGGTACAAATACAAGTGATGGCATTGTTTACTGATGCAGTATCTACAAAAGGAATGTTTACAATGTACACTTCATTTTCATAGGCATAGCTTACTTGGGTAGTGTTTTGCTGTACTACTTCTGCAATTATTTTAAGGGTGGCTTCTTTTTCTCTGCTCCAGGAAAACAGTTGGATATTTTGTTGAAAAAGGGTATGCCTATTCGTAGGAAGATCAAGGTATTGGTCTATGTCTTCCATGCAATAAATAAGTTGTTTACAATTGGAAAATAGTTGCAACTTCTCCAATATTTTCTGCTTGTAATCTACAAACCCTTCTTTGTGTGCATCCCCTATACTCGTTAGAATGCCAATAGTTGGTTGTATTACCCCTGCAAGGGCAGTCATTTCTCTAGATTTTGAAATACCCGCTTCAAAAATGCCGAGTGTATGGTGCGCTTTCATTTGCCAAACACTTATAGGTACGCCTATTTGAGAATTGTAGCTACGAGGGCTGCGTACAATTTGGTAATCGGTATTTAATAATTGATACAACCATTCTTTTACAATGGTTTTTCCATTGCTGCCAGTAATGCCAATTACAGGATAAGTAAAAGTAGCCCTGTGAAGTGCTACCAATAATTGCAATGTAACACGCACTGCTTTTACTTGTAGAAAAAAAGCATCAGGAAACAAAGCTTCGTTTACCTCAAAATTTTGACTTGTTACGAAATAGCGAATACCTTTTTGATAAGCATCAGGTATAAAATCGTGTCCATCTTTACGCTCACCAGTTATTGCAAAAAACAAAGAAGTTTCTGGGTAAACTATTTTCCTAGTATCAAAAATTAAGTATTCAATTTTTGATAAAAGATTTGATGGTATTTCATTATTCATTAGTTTGGTAATATTAGAAGAAGCATTATTCAAAGTGAACGTTTAAAAATATATTCGATAAACTAGATACGTTATTAATAACTATTTAGAGGCATATTTCATTTTTCTATTCCATTGTACAAATAACCCAATAAATAGAATAATACAAATTGGAAGAACAATATTTATCAATTGCCACATGGTTTTTTGCTCTTCCACTTTTCTTTTATCTAATAATCTTAGGGTAAATTCTTTGTTTCTTGTTTGGAAAATGCCATCATTTCCCACTAAGTAATCTACACAGTTTAGTAAAAATTCTCTATTGGCAAATCGGTAGTTATCAAATGGCAATTCACCCATAGACAATGGTCCCGATGTGGCAGACATGGCATTTGTAACAATATCTCCGTCTGACATTACAATCTGCTTGCTTTCTATTTCTCCGATGGGAGCAAAAGCTTTTCCTGATGACTTTAGTATAGAATCTGTAATAGTTTTGGTAAGCCTATTGGCAAATAGCGATTTGAATTTTCCTTCTAATAGCACTACAACTGGCACATAACTTCTGGTAAAACTTCTAAAATCTTCTTCCGATTTTACACTATTTACGCTAACCAATGCAGGTGAAGCCAATGAACGGCTATTGCTGTCAGTAGCCAATAAGATTGTTTTCTTTATTCCTTCGGTCTTAATGGTATCAATGCTAGAAGGGAAAATAGGCAATACTTTATCAAGGTTTTTAGAGATGGGATTGTTGCTAGTTGTTGTTAACAAAGGATAATAAGGCCAAGGAACTCGCTGCATTCTTGGGCTTTTATCAGGATTGTACCCAACTACCAAAGGCAATTTTGCACAATTGAGGTCTTGCAACAAATCTCCATTTATACGAACGCCGTATTTAAAAAGAATATCATCTATGTTAAGGTTTCTGTCATAAGCTGTGTATTCAGATTTAGTGCGCATGAGGCTATCAAGTTCAGCATGAAGTTTATCTACACACCAAATAATATTTCCTCCTTGCATCACATATTGGTCAAGCTTTAGTTTGTCTTCATCACTAAAAGGGGTGGTAGGTTTTACAATTAATAATGCTTTTATTTTGGTAGCATCAGGATATGCAGCCCTTAAATTAAATATTCCCAACTGATAATCTGATCTTAAACTTTCACCTAAATCATTTACTGTACGATCTATTGGCTCGCCATTTCCAATAGTAAAAGCGATGGTTGGTACATTGGTTCTTATAAGTTTGTGAATGGCATTTGCAAACTTAAACTCAAGTAAGGCCTCTGCCGCATTTCTTGATGCTTCCACATCTTCTTGAGGGATGTCATTAATAACATTGTATTGCTTGTATATTTTTTTACTACTTCTTAAATCAATAGCAATTGGTTTTTTATGCTGATAACTTATTAATGCCGATGGTATTATTAGTTGATTGGTTTCTTTTTCTTTAGCACTTTCAGTTACCTCACTTCTTTCAAATACAACACCTAATCTAGCCAAGCTGTCATATAAAATAGCTTTTGCAGTGTCATCACTTATTCCATCACCCACTTTTTCAAAGCTTATTTCTAGCTTATTGTCAGAATAATGCTTTAGCTCATCTAAAAAGTCTTTAGTAGCCAAGCTAAGTTTTTTATAATCAGTTGGCAAATCCCCTGTAAGGAAAACTTGCACATGCACTACATCTTCAGCCTGTTTAAAGATGTTTTTGGTTGATTCGTTTAAACTAAATCTCTTCTCGGCGGTGAGGTCAATTCTATATGTCAATACAGAAGATGCGTATATAATGGCAATTAAACACAATGCAGCAATTGCCCAATAATATTTGAAAGTTGTAATTTTTTTCATGAGGGTTTTATTTAAGCAGAAAAGGGAAGGGGTTATTTATTCAGGATGTTTTTTTGAGTTACAAACAATGAAAATGTAATTAATCCAATGAAATAAATAATGTCTCTTACATCTACCACACCCCTGCTAATGCTTCTGTAATGTGCATTGATACCCAATAGTTCTATGTAATAATCAGCACCAGCTTTGAAAATAGGTAACTTACTAATTGCATCAAAACCACTGAATAATAAAAAACAAACAAATGCCCCAGCAATAAAAGCTACTACAATGTTATTACTAAAGCTACTTGCGCAAATACCCACTGCAGTGTAAACAGCCCCTAGAAATATTAATCCGAAATAACTGCCTATAGTTGCTCCAATATCAATTCCGCCTACACTACTTAATTGTTGAATTGATATTGCATAAATAATGGTAGGTAATAATGCACAAATTACAATTAATAAAGCCCCTAAGAATTTGCCTCCAATTATTTGATATGCTTTTAATGGCAGTGTTTTTAATAATTCAAATGTGCCACTTTTAAATTCCTCTGTCAAACTACGCATTGTAATTGTAGGTACAAGGAATAATAAAATATAGGGCGCAATAGAAAAAAAGTTTCCTAAAGAGGCGTATCCAAAGCTTAGTACATTGGAATCTGGAAAAACAAATAATAAAAGTCCGTTCAGAAGTAAAAAAATAATTATTGCTAAATAACCTGTAAGGCTATTAAAAAATTGTTGCCATTCTTTTTTACAAATAATCCACATGGCGGTAAAAATAATGGTCTTATGTGGTTTAGGTAATTATGAATTGGGAATTCATTGATTAGGCACAATCTCAATTTAGAAAAGTTTCCAGTTTTACGTATCCTATTACTCTTATCGTAAGCTTACTCCATATTGTACTATTACATTTGCCCACATTCATAAATTTTATTTGAAAAATTCTCCAATTCATATTGCATTAGTAGGCAACCCAAATAGCGGCAAAACATCTTTGTTTAATGCTCTTACTGGTCTCAATCAGCAAGTTGGTAATTTTCCTGGTGTTACAGTAGATAAAAAAACAGGTACACTATGGCTTGATGAAGAACTGAAAGCAGAAATTATTGATTTACCTGGAACTTATAGCCTTTATCCTCGTAGAGCAGATGAGTGGGTTTCATACAAAGTATTGATGAATGCTGATAGCGATGAAGTAACACCAGATGTTGTATTACTAGTAGCAGATGCAAGCAATTTAAAACGCAATTTACTTTTCTGTAGTCAGATTTTAGATTTAAAAGTGCCTGTAGTTCTTGCTCTTTCAATGATGGATTTAGCAGATAAAAAAGGGATTAAAATAGATGTAAATGGACTTGCTACAGACTTAAGAGTGCCTGTGGTAATGGTAAATCCTAGAAAAAACAAAGGTTTAAGCGAATTAAAGAAGGTACTTGCTCGCATCCACAAAAACCTAAAATCGCATAATCAACAAAGAGATTTTATTGACAATCTTGCTTTAGCACCTGATGCTATTAAAGCAGTTCAACATATTTATCCTGAGGTTAGCAATTATGCTGCTATACATTATTTAATTAATCACGAAAATTTTCCTTTACCTGAAACACACCAGAAAGAAATAGAGAAGATTGAGGAGTTATATCATTTTAATCCTACCAAAACACAAGCTGATGAAATAATGCAGCGCTATCAAAGGATTAAAAAAACCATGCACCAAAATGTTGTTGAGCCAGACCCTTTGAAGAAAAAACTATTTACCGAACATTTAGACAATCTATTACTTCATAGAATTTGGGGTTATGTTATTTTAATAAGTGTTTTGTTTTTTTTATTTCAAAGTATATTTTGGTTGGCAAAATTTCCAATGGATGGTATTGAGTGGATATTTCAAAAAACCGGGGGTTATCTAAATGAAACCTTGCCTGCATTGTGGTGGAGCGATTTAATAATTAATGGCCTACTAGCTGGCGTAAGTGGTATTGTAGTTTTTGTACCGCAAATCATGATTCTTTTCGGATTAATTACCATTTTAGAAGATACAGGCTATATGGCCCGAATAAGTTTTCTTACTGATAAATTAATGCGGAAAGTAGGCTTGAATGGAAAAAGCGTCATGCCAATGATCAGTGGCTTTGCATGTGCTGTTCCAGCAATAATGAGTACAAGAAACATAGAAAATAAAAAAGAACGATTGCTAACCATACTCATTACACCTCTAATGAGTTGTAGTGCTCGGCTTCCTGTTTATACCATTTTAATTTCTTTAGTAATACCTAACAAATATTTTCTAGGCATCCTTAGCCTTCAAGGATTGGTGATGATGGCTTTATATTTATTAGGTACCGTAATGGCTTTGATAGTAAGTTTTGTTGCTAAATGGTTTATTCATATTCAAGAAAAAAGCTTTTTTATACTTGAATTACCAATTTATCGTAGCCCTCGTTGGAAAAATGCCGGAATAGCTATGGTAGAAAAAGCAAAAATATTTATTACAGATGCCGGTAAAATAATAATGATTATTAGTTTATTGCTATGGTTTTTAAGTACGTATGGTCCTAGTGATACAATAGAAAAACTAAAAGCTGAAAATACCATTCAAACCCAATTACATCCTGAAAATAAATTGATTCTAGCTAAACAATTATCTACAGAAAAATTGCAAAACTCTTATGCAGGTATTCTTGGAAAAACCATTGAACCAGCCATTAAACCACTTGGTTATGATTGGAAAATTGGCATTGCACTCATTACATCTTTTGCCGCAAGAGAAGTTTTTGTAGGTACAATGGCTACTTTGTATAGTGTAGAAGAAGATGACTCTAACTCTTCACTTAGAGAAAAACTACAAGCAGCTAAGAATACAGATGGAACACCCGTTTATTCACTTGCTGCGGGTTTGTCATTAATGGTGTTTTACGCTATTGCTATGCAGTGTATGAGTACTTTGGCAGTTGTGAAAAGAGAAACCAAATCCTGGAAATGGCCTGTCATACAATTTGTATATATGACACTGTTGGCTTATTCACTCAGTTGGATTACTTTTCACATATTTTAAAACTCCAAATCCAATACTGTTCTAGGAGCTTCTAAAAAAATGGTATGTAATCCAACAGCATTAGCCCCAACAATATTCTTGTACGTATCATCTACAAACACCGTTTCTGCTGCAATTAAGTTTTGCTCTTCTAATATGTGCAAATAAGAATCTTCATACGGCTTTCTCAATCCCATTTGATGAGAATAGTATGGCTTTATGAAATGTGCATTAAAATCATCATTACCTACATCTCTTTTATACAAATTAAATATTGCTTCGTAATGAATTTGATTGGTATTTGAGAAAAGAAATGTGTTATATTTTTTCTGAATTTCTTTCAACCAATCAATCCTTTCTTTACTAAATGAAACCAACATGGCATTCCATGCAGTTTCTATTTGTTCATTAGAAAGTTGGGTTTTAGTTTCTTTTCTAAATGAATCATAGAATTCAATCGGCGTTATTTTACCAGTTTCTAAATCTTCAAATAGCTTATTAGCATGACTTTGAGTATAAAAATCATCAAAGTCTGTTACTCCATACTCAATAAACAGATTTCTAGTACGTTGATAATTCAAGTTTAAGAAAATACCCCCTAAATCGAATATAATGTTTTTTATATTTTCCATTTGCCAAAAATAATGTGATAGCAATATAGACAATGATATTTCCAAAAAATATACTAAAAACAAATATTGGTTTTGGATACTATTTTCAAATCTATATATTTGCCGTCCATTTAAATCTCAAAAAGGTTTAAAGGGCCTATAGCTCAGTTGGTTAGAGCACCTGACTCATAATCAGGGGGTCGCTGGATCATGCCCAGCTGGGCCCACACCATATAAACAAAGGGTTTCAAGCGATTGAAACCTTTTTTTATTTCTGCAATTACGAAACATTCGTGAAACATTTTGAAAATAACCCTTGCAGCAACTAGGATTTCATACAAATCATAAAAGAACAGCTCTCCTTCAAACCAATCAATTCTTTTCTTCATAACATTTAAGAAATCTCCAACTTTAACATTCCATCCTCCAAAACTCATATACAAAGTTGTACTATATTCTGTTTATGAGATGGGGTTGATAGCTATTTTTCGGCACTAATATATCCCTACTTTGTATCTAATAATGTCAAGTATTATGCACCAATTACTTGACATGGTCATTTTTATTATATATTTGTATTCTAAAGAACAGCTTTTATGAAGGTTGCTGAGAAAGTAGAAAATAGAATTGTTGAAATGAAAGAAGGCACTACATTCAAGTACCAAGAACTTTCTATTTCCAAAACTGAATATCCAGCAGCAACCAAAGCTATTGAAAGGCTGATAAAAAAAGGATTGATAACGAGAGCGTCAACAGGTATTTTTTATAAACCAAAGCAAACTGTATTTGGCAAACTAAAACCAAAAGAAGAAGAATTGCTAAAGCCATATCTTTTTGAAAACAACAAACGTGTTGCATACATAACAGGCACATTGCTATACAATAGAATGAAGCTTACTACACAAGTGCCAAAGAATATAAAAGTAGCTGCAAGAGACAAACGTATTGTTACAAAAATTGGAAACATACAAGTTAGGTCGGTAAAAAGCTATGTAGATGTTACCAACGATAATTACTATTTATTGGAATTGTTAGATGTTTTGAAAGATTTTAAAAATATTCCAGATAATAATAAATTGCAAACAATAAATTTTATATTGCAATCACTTAAAAAACTTGCAACTAACGAAAGAGAGAACCTGATAAAAATTGTCATAAAATATCCACCAAGAGTAAGAGCAATATTAGGAGCCTTATTAAGCAAATTAAGTCCAAAAGAACAGTTTGTAGAATTATCTAATAGTATAAACCCATTATCTACTTTTGAATTTGGAATAACACAAGAACAGCTATCAACAATTGAAAATTGGAATATTAGATAATTATGAATCTGCATACCAACAAACAACTTTTTGAAGATGCTGTAATTGCAACAGCACAACATTTCAATATTCCAGAAATCTATATTGAGAAAGATTATTGGGTTACTCTAGCTTTGTTTGCAATATTCCATTCACCCATTGGAGAGGAGGCGGTCTTTAAAGGAGGTACGGCACTTTCAAAGTGTCATAAACTAATTCAACGATTCTCAGAAGATGTTGATATGGTGGTGTTGAACAATAAAGGAGAATCAGGCAATAAACTTAAAAGTAAACTAAAAGCAATAACCGATGCTGTGAATGTTATTATGCCGGAAATAGAAGTAGAAGGCATCACAAATAAACTGGGAATGATTCGCAAAACAGCCCATCAATACAACAAACAAAACTTTCAAGGAACATTTGGACAAGTAAGGGAACAAATTATTATAGAAGCAACATGGTTAGGAAGTTCCAATCCGTTTATCATATCGGAAGTAAATTGTTACATTGCTGAGATGATAAATGCTACAAAACAATTTGAATTAATAGACCAATATGAAATGCAACCATTTGCTGTAAGGGTGTTGAGTAAAGAGCGAACATTATGCGAAAAGATAATGAGCCTTGTAAGATTCTCACAAACAACAAACCCTTATGAAGATTTATCAAATAAAGTACGGCATATATATGACATACATTTAATGCTAAAAGACAATGAAATTAATGACTTTCTTGCTAGTGAAGATTTTGAAACATTGTTACTTAACGTTAGAAATGATGATATAATAAGTTTTAAAAATAATAATGAATGGCTTAAAAATCATCCATCAACTGCAATTATTTTTAGCAATCCAGCAGAAATTTGGCACAGAATAAAAACGCCTTACAGAACTACTTTCAAAGAATTAGTGATTGGCGAACTTCCTGATGAAGAAGAATTAATAGCTACACTTAAACAAATACAAAATAGATTAGTAGAAATAAATTGGGATAACATTTAAGTAGAAGCTTTTTATTAAATTGTATTCCTAAGATTTACGAAGTTGCAAGAGTAACATCATTATTCACCAATCCTAGTTTTTTAATCTTAGTGATGGTATTCTTATTCAGCTTTGTAAACTTCGCAACATCAGTTGACTTAATTCCTTTCTTTAGTAACATCAAAGCTTCTTGGTTCTTCTCTTTGCTCAGGAACGATAAGGCATCTTCGTTACTTCCTACCTTTCTGCCGTAGTACGAACCTTTTAATTTAGCGATTGCAATTCCTTCCTTCTGGCGTTCCTTGATTTGATTGCGTTCTTGCTGACCTATTATTCCTAATATGCTAATCATCATAGTAGCAATCGGATTCTCAGTGTAATCTTCATTTAAAGTTTTCAATCCTTGAGAAACGAAATGAATAATTATCTTTCTCTCTGTAAAGAAGTGAATAGTGTTTATAATGTCACGCAAATCACGACCGAGTCTATCAATTTGCCAGACGTGCAAATCTGTCAATGCACCTTTGTTAATCAAATTCAAAATCTGTTTACCTCCCTCCCTTTCAAAAAATGGTATAGCACCACTACACTTATCCTCAATTACTAACTTGTAATCTTTTTCATTGACACGCTGCCTATCTGTCTTCTGTTCAATGGTGCTTACTCTTGTGTACAAAACTTTCATAAAATCCTATTTTTAGATTACTGCCTTCTGGATTTCAAATATAGGAAAAATATGCCAGTAAATGGTCTTTTTATAGTGGTTTATCCTAAAAAATATTTCCTAAATAAAAGTCTAGTCTAAAAATAGGACAAATTAAAGAATGAGTGAGTTTTTGGGAACTTGAGAAACTTTTTAAATAATTTCTCCTAAAATCAAAAAATGGTAAAAAGGGGTAAAAATATTTTAATATATATCATACATAACATATAAAAATAAAAACACGATTATGAAATTGATTAAACGCAATGTGGAGACATTTCAAAAGTTCATAGAGAATTATGAACCTGAATTGAACCAAAGAAAAAAACTGAGAAAGAAACTAAAAGCTCAAAAAGAAAAAGAAGCCATTGAGCAAGGATTACAGAACATAAAAAATTCAACTGAGTATGCAAAAGGAAATTGAAGTGTTTTACACTGTAAACAATAAAGAATATTGGGATAGTAATCTCATCAGAGAAAATCTAGGTATTTCAAAGAGTGGCTTGCAATCACTTGAGAAGTTCTTAGCCTTCCCTCAATATGAGATATTATATTTTCAAAATAGAAAGCTGTATAGTTTGGAAGGTATCAGCAAGTATTTACAAAGACTTATAGAAATTGAAAGCGGTATTTAAAGAACTTGGGGTTGTGCGCACTTAACCCAAACATCAAATGCAATGACGGCAATTAGTGAGTTGAAATCATACTCAGGATTAAAAATGATTTAATAGAAGGCATTAGAAAATAAATACGGCAATTTAAGAGTTGGTATCAGACTCTGGAATAAAACTGATGCAATAAACGGCAATTGACATTATGGACAAGAAATAAAATAAACCGATTATAAGTTGGGGTATAAGGGTTGTTTTATATTTAATTCTAATTAATCAGATTAATCAGATTAAACAGAACTACCTGACTTAACAGAACAACCTAACCAAAGAAAATTAATCAGTCCAAACAGAATAATCAATCAAACAATTTCTAACTGATTAACCTGACCAACCTGACTAACCTGACTTACCAAACCAAAAACAATTTAAACATGACAAACACAAATCAAATAGCAATTCAATACATATTAACTAAAGCATTTAAGAAATTAGACCACAATTCAAAGAATCTATACCATTTAGTAATAACAGACCTTAAAGCAAAGCATAGTAAGGACTACATATTTAAGACAGGTACATACTTACTAAAGCCATTATTCAAAGAGTCAAAGCTTCAAGGTGGGTTTATGGATTATGTAAATGTTATTGAGTATTCATCAGACATTAGTAAGGGTGGATTTACAAAAGAAATTAAAGATTTAGGATTGCATAGTCATATCATAATAAATACTACTCTTCCTGAATCATCAGTATTGCATTACGCAAATAGCGCATTTGGGCAAGGTGTGGATGTGTTCGTAGAGAACATCACAGGTAATCACACTAGGCATAAGGTGTACGACTATCTGACAAAGCAGGTGCATATTTTAACGGATGATAGCTACAAAATAAAGATAGGTTAGACCTACACAAAAAAAAATACAACCAATGATTGATTATGTACTTAATGAACTTCTAATAACTACTAATCCTCCACGAGAATTAATAGAAAAACTAACTATGCTAGCAGAACACGAATGGTGTTCGTTTGATAAAATACCTAAAGTAGGGTTGTTACCTGATGAAGACATTGAAGCGGATTTACTAGGTATTACCCTTCATGATGCACAGTTAATGATTTTTATAGCTGATTATCCTAATGGTGGTTACGCCATTAGACAATTGGCTAGATATTATAAGTTCTCATTTAGACTTAACCATTATTCAGTATTTACGCTTTGTCAAGGCGTAATTGAATATGACCATGTTTCAGACAAGGAAACCTCAATTTCCACAAACAGGTGGGATTACGCAAGTAAAGTTGATTTTGACGAACAAACCATGTTATACACTTACGAAAACAACACTTACAAATACAAAGAAGAATTAATGGATTACATCTTTAATCAAAAAGTTAGAGATGAGAAACTAGACATTATACTAGGTAACAAAGCATTTGCAAATATTGAGCATAGCCTGCCCACCCCAAGTGGCAGGCGTTCTCTACTTCAAAAAATATATTACCAAATTAGGATACTCATAGTTAAGTATGGATATTTTATAAAAAATCAATTAAGCCATGAATAGATATTGTTTAGTGAATGTATCATTAGAGGGAGAAGAAACTGAAAAGGTGTTAAAACTACTTTCTAAATTAGCCAAGCAAGATTATAAAAAACCTTTTAAGCCTGTTGACTTATTAGGTCCAGAACAGGAAGCAGAATTTTCAAATGTCATAGTTGTTTGGAGTATCAATCGGTTTACATACTTCACAGATACCAATCCAAATACTGATACTTTAATTGAGTTGGCAAAAAAGTATAATTTATTTATTCAATATCAGTTTGAAAACATTGAAGGGATGAGGGTTGGCATGGCATACTACGATTCAAAAACTGATACTTTTGGTATTATAGATTGTGCAGAAAGTGATTTTTATGGTTGGTCTTATGAGAATTGTTATTACACTTATGAGGGTAAAGTATATGATAGTCGTTTTCATTTGAGAAATTATGTCATGCAACGAAAGGAAAGAGATCAAAAACTTGATAAGATATTAAACCTAATTGATTAGAAGCCCACCGCATCAGGCGGTGTGGCGTTCTGAATCAATAAAAAAATTAAAGAACAAAAATGACACAATGGATTATCCATACCGTAGAATTTATCGGTGAAAAAAAGAATGTAAAGAAGTTGATGAAAAAGTTATTCAATTTATCAAATCAACATTATACGAATGTAGTGGGAGGTGACTTAGTGCCTAAAAAGAATATAAATCCGAAATTATTTGGAGTGATTCAGTCTTATTTATTTGATGGAGTGGCTTTTATTGCAGAAGAACCTTTACTAGATGAGTTAAAGGAAATTGCGAATTATTATAAGGTCAATTTTGAGTTGCAATATAATTGTTGGAATGCTTTCAATTTTGGCAGAATGGACTATTTTTATAAGACGCAAACAGAAAACAGTATATTATTTAATGAAAATGATTTAAAAGATATTGAATTTGATGAAGAAAACCAAGTTTATAAATATGAAGGTGCTGAGTTTAGTCATAGGTCAAAATTGGAGAAGTATATTTTTGATAGAGCTGTTAGAGTAAAGCAAATTGAAATGATATTAGAACAACTTGATTAAATAAATTATCAGATTTTGGAAGTATAATATTAATATATAGTGTTATACTTTTATTCAAATGATTGGCAGTTAATGGATATACAAATTCTATATCTTTAACATAGTATATCCAACTGCCAATCCTTTTTTTAGTACTTAATTGGTTAATTAAACAGTTATCCCTGATAGGTTGCTCTCCAGCAGAGCCTACTTCCGTTTTACTTGATAAAACAAACATAGAAAAAGAGTGTAAAAAACGAACAATTAATCAAAAATAAATAGGTACTTTTTTTTCACTTGAACTAAACGTCTAGAGCAGGTACATTTTTGTCCATTACACCGAAAAAAGCAATTGTGATAGCACTTTAAATTTCAGTTAATTCAACTTATACTTATTCAAATTATGTCTAATCCTTAATTAAACTTGACTCAAATACTAGGCTATTGTCTGAAAATCGAATAAGTTTCAAATGATATAGCCCTTTAGCAACATCCTTAAAAATATCAAGATTAATATGATTTATCCCATTTGTTGTCATAGTATTTTGTTCTAAAATTATTCTTCCAAGTATATCCACTATAACTATCTTCAATTTTTCAGTTTTAGTGTTTCTTACATTTAGAGAAAGTTTGGTGCCTACAATTGGATTAGGATAAAAACTAGCTGATAACGGCTGAATTCGAAGTTTAACAGATGCAATATTGCTATGTTGAGTTTTGCCTTTAATGTCAATTGTTTGAATTCGGTAATAAACTAAAGTTGAATTTACTGAAACATTTGAATCAATAAAACAGTATTTAATCAAATTGTTAGAATCTAACTCTGCAATAGTAAAGAAATTGTTTCCATCATAGCTTCTTTGAACATAATAGTTTTTAAGAGTAGCTTCTTCAATATTACTCCATTTTACAATTACATTTCCTTTGTATTCTGAGGCAATTAATGCTTTTAAGCCTATTGGCATTGTTTGATTTTTACTGAAAATTAATTTGAAGCGACTTTTCCCCTGACTTAATGTATCAGAAGTTATATTAAACCCATAGACAGTATTAGTATTTAGATTTTGATTGGAATGAAGGAAGTTATCTATCAAAATAATGGTATTGTTTGCCAATAAAGGTTGAAAATCATTAAAAGAAAGTTGAAAAGTACCTACGGCAGTGCTTGAAACACTCAATGAAATGGTATCGGCAGTTCCATTATTTGGATAGGTGGCAATTGCAATTCGATTATTTCCCTTTAAAATGGCAAGGGTTTGTGCTGCGGAATTAAATGACTCTGCATCAATTGTAGGGGTATAATATTTTTTCCCATTTCTATTGATTCTAATTACCGTTTCATCCAACAATATTTGATTGGTTGTCATAAAACCAATCCTTATCAGACTATCATTCGTACTATCAAAATATTTGGTATTAGGAATTGACGAGTTCGATTTATGCGTTTCGTGAAAAGTCACATTACCATTCGCATTCGCCTCTACAAAGAAGGCTTGTCCATTTGCAATGATGGCACTACTTGTATTATCATAGCCGGCAGCAGCATTGACTACAATCCCCTGTAACAAGGTTGTATAGTTTCCATTTCCAAAGGGACTATAGGTCCACATCTTATTATTTATTTTGGCGTTATCACTTTGAAAGGAAGCAAAACTTATTTGACAAGGATAAGGATTTGCCAACAAGGTGTATTTACTGTAGGTTGTATCATTCAAGGTAAAACTTAAATCCCCTGTAGTAACCCTGCCTGTAGTACTTAAAGTTACCGCCTCGGGTGCAGTAGGAATTGCCGATGTAAGTTGATTAACACATGTCACCTTACTACTGTTTCTATTGCCACGGATATTCAATTTATATCCCATTCCTGGAGTCAGATTCGTGTTAGTAGTATTTGGAATACTTACCCACCGACTACCATTTACAGGTACTGCGCTATAAGTGAACATAGTTGGCGTATTGGTTTGAGTGGCATCGAATCCATTACTGTTATATTGGTTACCATTGATTCCACAAATAGTTCCTCCACTACCATTACCCGTGATATAAATCTGCTGTTGCCAACCGTTACGAACAGATTGAAGTACAGAACTTCCAATGAAACTATATTTCCTACTCACTTTTGAAGGAATATACCTTTGAACTGTCACATTCCCTAGAATGCTACCCGTCACTATTCCAATTCTTGCAGTACTGATACTATCAGAATTTAAAATCAGGAATCCTCCTGTATATAATATTCCCGTTTGCGGTGTTAAAGTACCCTTGATAATTAAAGTTCCTGCAAGGGTTACACCGGCAGCATTATTTATGATTAAGTTATTTACGGAATTATTCAAGAACGTATTAGCTGCAATTGTCTGTGCCAAACTTCCATTATAGCTTAACGTACCATTCTCTGTTAATGCTCCACTATTACTAATCGAACCATTTATCTGTAAGGTATCTGTATTATTCACCGAAAAGGAACCTCCACTTTGAATGGTTAGGGTATTGAGAATCGTCCTGACACCTGCATTTAGAACAGGATAATGAGTTAAACCTGAACTAATAGTAACATTGGTAGTTGAATCTGGCACTGTATTATTTTGCCAATTAGCGGAGTTATAATAATCAGTACTTACATTACCCGTCCAAGAAGCAGTTGTTACAGTAGTATCTACAACAAAACTAACAGTGGAACCTGTAAAGAACCCACTAGGTAAAATCGTTTGTACCTGATTGATTTTTGTAGAATCATGATAGGAGAACGTAATATTTAAGGATGTAAGACTCTGTGAAGGGTCGGAGACAGAAACCGATAAATATCGCTGACCAATATTACTGATTAGTAAGGCACATGGCTTACTGACACTTACCTTAATTCCAGAAACAGTATCAGTAATAGTACTTGCCGAATCGAAGATAATCTGCAGGCTTTTTAGTCCATTATTCTTTACTGCCATAATAGATGGGGTATTTGATAACACACTGATTGAATTTGCAGGATTCATGCTTTTGAAAGTGGTAGAATCGATGCCCGGCATTACAAAATATTGATAGGCAGCCGCAGTTGGGTTCACTCCATGACTAAAAGAGAGCAGAAAAACTTGATTGGAAACAATATTGGGAACATTATTGGAATCTATTGCAGCCCAATCCCCTGTATTTGTCGTATCTCTAATTGAAACATTACCACCTGCTGGAAAATAATAACCAATACTATCATGCCAAACCCAATTAATATTGGAGGCTGTCACCTTTGCTGCATTTGGAGATAGCCTATTTAAAATCCCTGATTGATTGTATATGACATTCCCATTTGAAAGGCATTGATTGACACTCGTTACAATATTTTGATTCTTACTACTTGTAATACCATTTCCCAAACAAACAATCAGACTATCGAAAAAGAACCAAGCCTTGTTGGCTTTAACACCATAATGATTATGGGTATAAACACTTGCCCCAAACTTTCCATTACTCACGCCTCCAACAAAACTACAACTACCAAAGCTAGGTGGTTGTCCATAATCGGGCTTTCCCTTTGTATTGTGTGCTGCATCATTATAATTAATTGGTGTTGCAGAAAGTCCATCACTACCAATTGAATCACTTGTTGTTACTCCTGGCACATAATTCCAATTCCAAGTAGGGTAAATCTGTCTGTATTCCGTTCCTTTTGTCATAATACAGTTTGCACCATCTGAAAAGAAAGTTCCAAACCTATTTTCCATGCCAGAAAACCCTTCACTCATAATAGTCCTAGTAGATACACTTCGTACAGAAAATAAATAGTTTGGACGTTTATGTAGGGTATAATCACAAGTCCAATAATGAGAATGCGTAGTATCGCCTACATAATAGGTATTACCAACAACTGCTGCCTTAAAACGGGTAGAATCCAATTGTAACAATGTCCTGTTTACAGTATCTACTAACAGGGCAAAATGGGCATAAATAGTATCGATTAATTCGTGTTGAGTCCCATATAATGCAACACTCCTCCCTCTAAGACTATAATCGGTTGTCATTCCCCTACTTGCAGCAAAGTAGGAATAATGAAGGTATTTAAATGCGATATCCAACTGACTTTGAGATAAGGAATAAGAAGTGTTTTTGAAATAGTTAGCAACATTATAAACACATGAAATCCAACTAAGCCCATAACCTGAAATATATAATTGTGCACTATGAAAGAGATAGCCATTATCGGCCATTAAACCGGAAGAATCATTAACAATACCCACCCTTCCTGTCCTCGTGTAATCGAGTGTAAAGGATGTGTAACTTGCTACTGAATCGAGATAAGATTTTTGTTGTGTAAGTCCACCTACAAATACCAACCAATTAGACCACATCTGTAGGTTTGCACCTGTTTTGGCAAAAGTAGGATAGTTAGCAAAACTCTTATTTAGATAACCTGAAATGGCATATTGCTCTGTAGTATTCCAATTAGGAGTCGAGATTGTCACCCCATATCCCCGCATCAACACCAATATCTCACTCAAGGTTGTTGAGCAAGCAATGTATCCATTATACCAATTTGTGGTTGTATAATACTTTGCATGATTGGTCCAATAGGTGAGGGTATTGACAATATTATTGTAAACGGCTGCCTTATTATAGCAACTAATAGATACCCCATTTGAAGTGAAGTTTTTAGGATTTGTAAATGCAATAACCATCAAGTAAACGTTATTGATATAGGTCATGTAATCATTATCCACATTTGTTGCTCCATAAACCAACCCTTGACCATTGATAGTAGTGTCTATACCAATAATAACACTTGAAGTAAAAGTAGCCGCAGCATTAGGATAAATGTTAATTTGATTGATTATTGAAGTGGCATTTGCAAGAATGGTATCATATATCGTATAAGTAGCTTGGGTAAAGGTAATACCCCAATTATCCCCGTTGTCTTTACTTTTTAAAGCGAGGACATTTGTACTATTCGTATTATTAATATCCGATACAAAAAGATTACTCCATGTACTTTTTGTAGAATCAGCGGCAATGTAGGCCTGTTGACCTGTTGTACTTGCCTTAACAGTTAAAGCATTTCCCCAAACCCCAATTAGAGTTAAGTTATTTATGAAAGTTTGGGTTTGACTAGAAGGGAATGTCAAGGTAGCCGCATTTGTAACCAATTTCGAGAAATTATTGAAGGTGGTTGTTCCGTTTAGTACCTGATTGCCACCATTTAATAGTACCGTACCTCCATTATGGGTGAAAGTTCCATAATTTGAGAAGTTACCTGCTATAGTCAAGGTATCAGAAGGGGCGATGAGATTTGCTCCATTATTAATGGTCAAATCACCTGTCAAGGTGAGTGAAGCAGGAATCGAAATCATACCTCCAGAAATTATTAGGTTGTTGTAATTCAATATGGGCAACGATTGTGTATTATTTATACTTAAAGTACTCCCTGCAGTGGTAAAAGCACCTGAACCAGAGGTAAAAGTACCCGACACAGCTACAATTCCAGTTGTGCTTAATGTTCGAGCGCCACCTGATAGATTTAGGATAGCGTAATTTCCATTGACCACAGTTTGAGAAAAAGTGCTGTTATAATCCACTTCGAAGCTGAAAGTAATTCCTGATGGAATACTGCTTTTAGTTTGCAAGATGCCTGTTCCACTAGTAGAGAATGAACCTGCTAGGGTGGCAGTTCCCATACTGAACGTACATCCATTATTGATGGTTAATTGACCATTGACAGTTACCGTACTTGACAACCCATAGTTTTCGCCAACACCTGCTGCATTACTAAGAATCAGGTTATTGAAAGTACAGGTCTTAGGGAGACTTTGGGCTTGCACACCATTAAATAATACCGTAAATGAGAAGATAAAAGAGAAGGTAGTAGTTGGATAAAAGGAATTGGTTGGACTTTGAGTTTGCAACATTCCAGTTCCTGATGTGGAGAAAGATGAACCTGCTGTAAGATTATAGGTAAGCATATTTAACACTGCACCACTTGCAATAGTCAAGGTTCCATTAATTGTATAATTGCTTTGTGCCAATACAGTTGCACTATTATTTATAGTTAGATTATTGATACTTCCAGTAAATACAGTACTTGGAAGCATAGTAGAAGTAGCAAGAATTAAAGTGGCACTTGCATTTGACGCATCAATATGACCACTCGTATTTGTTATTGTACCTCCCGAAATAGTTAATGTATTAGTACCAATAGTGAGATTCCCTGCGGTAAGCGTCAAGCCTCCATTGATGTTAACATTTCCTCCGAGAGATACATTTGAAGAGTTATTGATTGTTAACCCATAAAAAGTTATGGCAGGAATTGTTTGGGCAGAAGAACCGTTGAAAGTTACATTCCCATTGTTTGGGTTAAAAGTGCCACTATTAGTGAAAGTTCCTGCAATAGACAAGATTCCAGAAGGGGCAGTAAAAGATGCTCCATTGTTGATAGTTAAACCACCTGTCAAAGTTAGAGTTGAGGGGGCAGTGATTGTTCCACCTGCAGCAATCAGGGTTCCATAAGTGGTGGCAGTTAGAGAAGTTGAAGTTCCGAGACTTAATGTACTTCCTGTAGTTGTTAAAGTTCCTGATGTTTGTGTATAGATACCCGCAACAGCAATTGTCCCTGTCGAATTGCTTAATGTTCTATTTCCACCAGAAATATTCAAGTTATTATAGTTAGCACCTACAACAGTTTGAGCACTTGCACTATTGTATAATACATCAAAAGAATAGGACTTCCCCGATGGCAAGGGAGTACTGCTTATACTCTGTGTTTGCAAAGTTCCCGTTCCTGCGGTAGAGAAAGAATTACCTGCTATTATATTATTAGTACCCATGTTCAAAGTAGAACCATTGGCAATGGTCAATATCCCATTGATAGTGTAGACACCGGTGCTAGTTAAAGTTGCATTATTATTAATGGTTAAATTATTAAAAGTACCAGAAACAAATCCACCCGTAGAGAGGGAAATTGAATTTGAAATAACAATTGTTGCATTTGCATTAGTTGCATCAATATGTGCTCCGGCATAAGCGAAAGCAGTTCCAAAGGTTAAGGTATTAGCACCAACAACTAAGTTTCCTGTAGTGCCTTGTGGGTATAATTGCGTGATAACGGTGACATCTCCTGTCATGGAAACGGTGGCACTATTTGTTGTATTAATATACAAAATATTAAAAGTGGCAGCACCCAATTGTTGAGATGAAGCACCATTAAAACTTACCGAACCACTATTATGAGTAAAAGTGCCTGCATTTGAAAAATTACCACCTATTGACAAGGCTCCTGAACAGGAAGTAAAGGATGCACCACTATTGATGGTCAACCCTCCTGTCAAAGTAAGTGAGGAGGGGGCAGTAGTAGTTCCACTATTGATTGTAAGGTTGTAAATATTTCCAGTGAATACAGATGTTGACATTGTCATGGTATTGGCAATCGTGATATTGGCACTCGCATTTGTGGCATCAATATATCCAGAACCCCTTGTTGGAAAAGTACCTGCAAGGGAAAGGGTATTTGCTCCAACTACAAGGTTTCCTGTAGTTAGGGCTAAACCTCCATTGATAGTTATATTTCCACCAAGAGCAGTATTTGCACTATTACTAATCGTAATACTATAGTAGGATGCAGCAGGAATCGTTTGATTTGAACCACCATTGAATCTTACATTCCCACTATTATGGGTAAATGTGCCACTATTGGTAAAGCTACCCGCGATGGATAGTATTCCTGATGGAGCAGTGAAAGTTGCTCCGCTATTGATAGTCAAATTACCGGTTAACGTAAGGGAAGATGGTGCTGTCAAAGTACCGCCAGCCACAATCAAGCTACCATAAGTTGTAGATGGAAGTGTAATGGAAGTTGCCAAACTCAAAGTACTTCCTGCTGTTGTCATTGTTCCTGCCCCTTGTGTATAAGTGGCAGCAACTGCAATTGTACCTGTTGAACTACTCAACGTTCTATTTCCACCAGTTAGATTTAGGTTATTGTAGTTGCCACCCATTACAGTTTGTG